>Ga0207422_1000471_pt1 | contig 123496 bp, 116 predicted proteins | sample MarCyaLeptolynsp_FD_187757 | JGI IMG/M metagenome (GOLD analysis project Ga0207422, IMG submission 187757) | Marine cyanobacterial communities from Panama - species 1 Leptolyngbya sp. (SPAdes) | ecosystem: Environmental > Aquatic > Marine > Unclassified | place: Panama: Panama City | collected...
TGATGTCAAAAAACTGTGGATGAACTTTTACAAATTAATCGTCGTTGGATAAGGGATTCCCGAAAAGGTCAACGAGCTATGGAGCTTGCCTTATCTACCTTTGAGTCCTCTTTGTCTCCCGGCTAGGAGTTCTTCGTTAATCTTTTCGACTTCTTCTGGGAACTTTTTGACCGGTTCTAGCAAACTCGGTGGGAGCCCCTCTTGCAAAATCTGTTGCCAATAAGTAAAGACGTTGTGTGCGGTCGATTCACTGACTTGAAAGAGCAATCCTAGAATTTGAAAGTTGATCTTTTGTCGCAGATAAACCAGAGTCAAAACAATTTGCTCATCCTCGGATAATTTAGAATGATTTCCTCCGCCAGCTTTAATGAGTCTAACTTTTTGCTTTTCTCGTTCCTCTTTTTTTCTGTAATGGAGGAGTTTTGCTTGAGCTAAGATTTGTTGCAGTTGCTCATAATTAATCCCCAATAGCTTTTTAGTCTCTTGGGGACGTTTTTGGATATACTTCCATGTATATTGACTCATTGTTGTCTGATTTGTACCTATTGTGGGCTTGATTACATTTCTATTCTAGAGGTTCTGTTGCTATTATAGAGATGTCTATATAATTCAGTGTTTTATCACAGCAATGCCTTGCTCGACGTATTCCCACATCTGAGAAACTAGCATCGGAATTAAATGCGTGGCAAAAAGAACGAAATCGCACAGCTAGTAAGGTAATTTGGCATTTTACAACCCAAGATGCCCGAATTAAATGGAAGCATCTTTATCCTGTTTTTGAAGATGTTGAATCCGGCAATTCTAATGCATTAATTTAAGCTTGACACGCCACTACGATGGATAGGATTAATTAGGGCTTGCTGAATTTTAGCCCCCAATCCTTGCATTTAAGCTAGCCTAACAGGACTCTTTCTGCTTGATTTGACCTCTTTTCGGGCTTTTTCAGCAAGCCCTAATTAGAAAGATTTTATCTGCATTGTCCGATTGGCGTTATGCTGGCCCGCTGTGGGATATTTTCGCGAGAACAATCTTCGACTTTGGCGATCGCCGAAGGCTTACGCTCACTTTAGTTTTCCAGAACGTAAAATACTAATAATTAACCACAAACCCAACAAACTAGCCGCGACAAACAGCACATCTAAAATGACAGACAGTTGAGGCGTTCTCGATCCCGTTGAGATAATTGCAGCTCCCATAATTAAAGACCCGACTAAAATACTAAAAGAAAGACGATTTGCCGAATCATCAATGCTGCGGCGCAAGGGTTCGAGGTCTTTGAGGCGTACATTCCACTGCAATTTTTCCGAACTCAAGCGATTGAGTAAAACTTCAAATTGTCGAGGGGTTTGTAAAGAGAGGGCTTTAATATCTAATGCCGTTCTTAATAAGGCAGGTAAGGGATTGTCTCCAACGAGCTGCCGGCTAAATAAATCGGCCATCAGCGGTCGAAATTCATCTAACAAATTGACATCCGGATTAAAGCCGCGAGCCACGCCTTCTAGATTGGCTAAGCTCTTAGCATAGAGACCTAAATTACCCGGAATTTTAAGCTTATTTTTACGAGAAACTTGCAAAATTTCATAGAAGGTCTCGCTAAAGTTAACTTTAGACAGACTGAGATTGTAATACTTTCGCAGCATTCGATCGAAGTCATTTTCGAGCCGAGCGAGGTTAACATTGGCAGTGGACTCGGACAGTTCGACAGCAAGCTGGCTGCACCGCCGCGCATCAATATCGACAATGGCTAACAGCAATTCAATTAAAATTCTTTGGGTGCGAGGATCGAGCCGACCGATTGTCCCGCAGTCGATCAAAGCAACGCGATCGTCTCGAAGGTAGAAAAGGTTACCTGGATGGGGATCGGCGTGGAAGAAGCCATCGATAAACATCTGTTGGAAGAAGGCGCGGAAGAGCAGGGTGGTAATTTCTTTGCGGCGTTTTTGGACTCCGCCTGTTGAGCTGCGCGGTTGAATAGCGGCTTCTAAGAGCGGACCGCCATCCAACCATTCCATCACCAACAACTTTTTTGCAGCTAGCGTGCGATTGATGGCAGGAATGACCAATTCTTTTGGGTCAAACCACCGACTGTGGGAGAGGTTGCGCCGCAACTGTTCGGTAAAGTTTGCCTCTTTGGTGAAATCTAATTCTGCTTTGAGCGCTGTGGTGAATTCTTTGGCTAAGGTAACAATATCGTAGTTTTTCCCAAAGTCGGTGGCGGCAACGAGTTCGGCAATGCCTTCGATCAGAGCGGTATCTTGTTCGACAACGGTTTCAATCCCCGGACGCTGGACTTTCATCGCCACCTCTTGACCGTTCGCGAGGGTGGCGCGGTGAATTTGGGCAATCGATCCGGCTGCGATCGGTTCGGTATTGAGGGTGGCAAAAACGTCTTCGAGGGGTTGGTGCAGTTCTTGGCGAATGACCCCTTCGATCTCCGACCAGGGAACGGCGGGAACTTTCGCTTGGAGGGCGGTTAAGGCGTTAATGTATTTGGGGGCGAGTAAGTCCGGACGGGTACTGAGCAGTTGTCCAAGTTTGACGTAGACGGGGCCGAGTTCCACCAAAATTTTCCGCAGGACTTCCGGACGCGGAATTTGAGGTTCGTCGGTTTGACGGCCGGTGAGCAGGCCGCGCATATAGTCCCAGCCGTTGCTGAGGACGATTTCCAGGATTTCTCGCTGGCGGGAGGTGTATTGGGTCAGGGAGAACACGGGGATCTTTCAGTAAACAGTCATCAGTTGGGAGACGGGGGAGACGGGGGAATTGGGGGAAAGTTTAGCTCCCGAAGCCTCCTAAGCTTCCCAAGCCTCCCAAACCTCCCAAGCTCTCAAGACCTTGAAACCCGAACTCTGAAGAGGAGTTGAGTGCTAGAGAAACTTTTTAAGGTTGGGATCGGCTTGCAGTTGTTTGAGGACTTGTTTGATTTCTTGGGTGCGACTTTTGTGGACGACGAGGGTGGCGTTGCGATCGCGCACCACAACCACATCTTCGAGTCCAATGGTCACGATCGCTTCATCGCCATTGCTGGAGTAGAGAATTGACCCCGTGGTATCTTTGCCTACGTGGGTTGCCAGTTCCACATTCTCCGCATCGCCTTTGAGCAAGCGTTCGACGGCATTCCAGTCTCCGAGATCGTCCCACCCAAAATCTGCTGGCAAAACGCAGGCGAGTTGGGTTTTTTCCATTAAGGCATAGTCGATGCTTTTCTTTTCGAGTTGCGCGTAAGCGTCTTTGCCTTTGTCCTTCAAGGGTTGCAGAATGGTTGGGGCGTGGGTTGCTAGCTCCGAGAGGACGGTGCTGGCCCGAAAAACGAACATTCCGCTATTCCAGCTAAATCGTCCGGTGTCGATGAACGAGCGAGCTGCGTCGAGATCGGGTTTTTCGGTGAAGCGGCTGACGGTGTAGGCGGAGAGTCCGCCGTAAGTTCCTTTTAATTCTCCCTGTTCGATGTAGCCGTAGCCGGTGGAGGGGTAGGTGGGGGTAATCCCAAGGGTAACGATGGCTGCTTCGGTGACGGCTAGCTCTGCTGCGGCTTTGAGGGTCTTTTCAAAACCGGGGCGATCGCCAATCCAGTGGTCGGCGGGAAAAAATCCCGCGATCGCCTCCTCCCCGTGTTTTTTCGCCACCTCTAATGTTGCCCAAGTCACCGCCGGAGCGGTATCTCGTCCCTCCGGTTCCACTAACAAATTGGCTTCGGGTAATTCAGGCAATTGTTGTCTCACCCCATCAGCAATTAACGCCGAGGTAATAACCCACAGTCGATCCCACCCTCCAGACAGTGCGAGCAAGCGATCTGCCGTTGCTTGGAGGAGACTGCGGCCGCTTCCATCCAAACACAAAAACTGTTTGGGACGCTGGCGGCGGCTGAGGGGCCAGAAACGCTCTCCTTTGCCTCCCGCAAGAATGACGGGGATTAGGGATTGACTCATAACCGATCAAAAATCCAAATAACTTTTCTGCACCGATCCTAGCCGAAGTCGTTCGGATTTCGGCGAACTTCTCCTTTGGGTTTTCTGGGGTGCAACTGCGGTCTGTCCCCTCTTTATCGGTCAATTTGGCTGGCCAATAACGCTTCCACTGCTTCGGGGGAAAGACCCTCGGAGAAAAAATAGCCTTGAGCGTGGGGACAGCCGAGATCGCGCAGTTCCCGAACCTGTTCGATCGTTTCAACACCTTCCGCGATCGCTCCCAGACCCAAACTCTTGGCCAAATTCACAATCGTTCTCACCAAAGTCAGCGTTCTCTCGGAAGAGAGCATCGAATGGACAAAGGAACGGTCGATCTTCAACGTATCAATGGGCAAGCGGTGTAAATAGGACAGGGAAGAGTATCCCGTCCCAAAATCATCAATGCACAACTGAATCTGTCGGGCCCGCAACTGTTCGATAACCGCAGTCGCAACATCGGCATTTTCAATCAGAATACTTTCAGTGATCTCTAACTTTAACCGGTCTCCGTCCAAAGAATGCGATCGCAGCATCGCTTCTAGCTGGGACAACAAATCGGGTAAAAACAGTTGCAAACCCGAAACATTGACGCTGATGCTCAAGGAGGGCAAGTGGGGAAAATTTTGGCTCCAAAGACTCAAACGCGCGATCGCCTCAGACAGCACCCATTGTCCCAACGGAATAATTAACCCCGTCTGCTCGGCAACTGGAATAAACTCTGATGGGGAAACAGCACCTCGTTCCGGATGCTGCCAGCGCACCAACGCTTCAAACCCCACAATGGCATCGTCTGCGAGCGAGACAATCGGTTGATAGTGCAGATGCAAGTTCTTGTGCGCGATCGCTTTCGCTAAATCCGCCTCCAACTGCAAGCGTTTCACAGCCAAAGATTGCATCCGGCTGTCAAATAGTGCGGTTGCTCCGATTCCCTGCATTGTGGCTGAATGCATGGCCGTATCTGCTGCTTGTAAATAGTCCTCTGGGAGATCTGAGCCAATACTGCTACAAACGATCCCGATATTAGCGGTTGAGGAGATGACCGGGCCGTCCAGATCGAACGGTGCAGACAGTTCTGCGTGAATGCGTTCTGCGGTTTCAAGAGCCATTGTCTCGTCGGAAATTTCTTCAAGTAAAATCGCGAATTCATCAGTTTCCATGCGCGACACCATCGTCTGTGGAGGAACGCATCCTTGCAATCGTCGCGCAATCTCAGCGAGCAACAGCTCTCCAGTCGTTCGTCCCAAACTCGACTTAACTAAACGATAGCGTTCGATCTCAACGGCTAAAATCGCAAATTGTTGCTGGTTCTCAATGCACTGGCGCATCCGTTCGAGAAACAAACTTTGATTGGGCAATCCCGTCAGAGAGTCGTAAAATGCGAGGTAGCGAAGCTGTTCTCTGGCTGCATCTAACTCTCGCTGCTTGGTTCGCATCTGTTCCACGAAGGCGAGCGTTTTTGCGATCGTGATCTCCAAGTCCTCTAGATCGATCGGTTTGGTCAAAAAGTCAAAAGCACCTCGATTCATCGCCGTTCGGATATTTTCCAGATCTCCATAAGCAGAGACAACGACAGCTTTGAGGGTCGGATCGATATCGGCAATTCTGTCGAGCAGCGTTAAGCCATCCACTTCAGGCATCTTGATATCTGTTAGAACCATATCGATGCAATCTGAAGTTTGGATTTTTTCTAAAGCAACCGCTCCATTCTGAGCAAAGTCGAACGCTAGCGCCTTATTCCGAATCTGATGTCGAAATCGCTGTTGAATAATATAGGCAAGCAAAGGTTCATCATCAACAACGAGAATTGTAGCTGTCATAAGGGGATGGCAATAATAAACTCAGTACCGGCTCCAGGTGACGAAAGACAACTGAGTTGTCCCCCATGTTTTTCTTCAATAATTTGGCGGGCAATTGATAAACCTAAACCCGTGCCTTGCCCAACAGGTTTTGTGGTGAACAAATGCTCGAATACTTTCTGTTTGACTTCTTCTGTCATTCCCGGCCCGTTATCTGCAATGCGAATCTCTACTATTGTTTCATTGTCCAGTACTGAAGTAGAAATTGAAAGTTGATTCGGATTCGCTTTGATTTCTTCCAAAGTGCGCGTAACATTAAACTCGTCCATTGCATCGATCGCATTCGCCAAGACATTCATAAAAACCTGATTAAGCTGTCCGGGATAACAGTAAATCTCTGGTAGACTTCCATATTGTTTAATGGTTTGAATTGCCGGACGGCGCTCTGATGCTTTGAGGCGATGGCGCAGCATCATGAGAGTACTGTCAATCCCCTCGTGGATATTAAAGAGGATTTTGGAGTCGGTATCGCCGCGCGAAAAGATTCTTAGCGATGCGCTCAAATGCTTAATTCGTTTTGTTCCTTCTCTCATCGCACTCAAGAGTTGGGGAAGGTCTGTGAGGATAAAAGGCAAATCGACTTCGGCGATCGCTCGTTCGATTTCTTCAATCTCTTCAACGCAGTATTTCTGATAAAGCTTGACGATGCCGAGGAGATCTTGGAAGTAAGTTTCGGCATGATCGAGATTTCCTGAGATAAACCCAACCGGATTATTGATTTCGTGTGCAATTCCGGCGACCAACTCGCCAATACTTGCCATTTTTTCGTTTTGGATTAATTGCATTTGGGCTTGTTGTAGTTGGGAGAGGCGAGTTCGATTTTTTTGAACAGTTTTTAACGCTCTCTCAATCGTCATTTCCATATCTTGAAAATCAATGGGTTTTGTTAAAAAATCAAATGCACCTCGGTTCATCGCCGTTCTAATATTTGCCAAGTCTCCATAGGCAGAAACAACAATGGCTTTGAGGGTATCATCTTGTTCGGAGAGCTTTTTCAACAAATTCAATCCATCCATTTCAGGCATATTCAGATCGGTTAAAACAAGATCGAGGGAGAGATTGTTTGTGAGGATTTCTAAAGCTTGCTTGCCATTGCTTGCAAAAATAAATTCAAACTCTTTTTTGCGAATTTTACGACGAAAATGCTGTTGAATTACGTACTCTAAAAGCGGCTCGTCGTCAACAACTAAAATTTTAGCAGTCATAGGGAAGATCTATATCCTCGGAGGAGAGTATTCTTTGTTTATCGAACTGAACAAAATTCTCTAACTCGATGGGTACAATTTTGTCTAATAACGGTAGCAATTGCCAGTGGGACTCGCGATCGCGGTACATCCGAACCGTTCCAAGTTTAAGGCAAAGTTAACGGACACCAAGCCGTTCTGGCGAGTTTCTGAGAGCTGCTCTTCACTAGTCTACCTACATTTGCTAAGTAATTTTTGAGGTGTCGATCGGCACTAAATTGGCTTACCCGATCGCGGATTCATCTGAAGCGGCCGCAGGAGTTGGAGGATGATGCGGAATTGAGAGTCAGGAATACTCCGATAGACGTTGGGTTCGGAAACTTCCAAATTATTAAGAAATTTTGTATGTCGCCGTAAAAATCTGTCAATTTTGCTACTTTTTAAATATATATTTCGTAAAATTTGATACTTTTTTTGAAATTTCCGACACAAGTTAGCAAATTGATTTTGGGAGGAAAAGATGAAACGGCAAGAATTTGACAGCGAGGGGCAGTTTGCTTTTCGCCCTTTTGAGCAAACTTCAACGGATGCGGCCAACCGCTTAATCATTGAACCCGATTGGCCGATGGGGAAAATGGTTCGGGTTGTTGGCGTTTCGGTTCTTGCATCGTTTGCGATCGCATCAATCCCCCTCTTTTTTGTCTTCCAAACCCCCTCCTCCGTCGTCCCCAGCGAGGCCGAACTGTGGAAAGGGGTTGTAGAAGATTAAACGGGCCGATTGGCGCGATGCGCAACTTAACAGCATCGGACATTCCAAAAGTTGAGTCTCTCAAACGCCATAAATTTGAAAGCTTGGAGCAAGTTGCACAAGACGCGATTCGGATTGTTCCATCCAGATCGGTTGCGGCTAATTTCTGGCCAGCAACTTTTGGCCATTGAGACGCTGCAAAACGTACAGCACCATTAGCTCTAGCGTCACCCGACGCTCGTCAATCATAAAAGATTCGAGAGTGCTGGGTTTTCCGCCATAGGCGGAGAAGGAAAAGCCTTTTTGCCCTTTAATATCTTCATCGGGGAAGTAGAGGTTAAACTGAAAGGTCTTTTTGCTCCAACTCCCGGCAACTTGCCAGCAAGCTTCGGCCGCAGAAGCACCGGCGATGGGAAGCGTTCCCTTCGCAAACTTCAGATCCAAGTCGCCAATTCCTTCTGCTGTCAAGGCTTTTTTCAACGCCGGGAGGAAATCTTGCTCGATAAACTCAGTAAAAGGCTTATCTTCCACTTTTGGCTTTTTCGCCTTGGCTGCTGGCTTGGCTTTTTTCGCGTCAGCTGTCGGAGATTTTGCGGATTTTTTGGACTCTGATTTGGAGGTGGTTTCGTCTGACATCGTTAGGCCGATCCTTGCTTGCGGTTGAAGGGCGATGGCTGTGCCAACCTGACGGTACGCCCAATGTGTCTATATTTTACGGGAAAATCTGCGAACAAAGATTCGGCATTCGTGGAGTCGGGAACTTCTTCGATCGGTTTTGCCCTCAATTGTTTTGAACGCGGTTTTAACTCCAATCTTGCGCTTCCTCACCGTTGCTGTTGCGGCGATAAATTTGGCCGCTGGCGTGGAGTTGGCGGGTGAGAGAAAATAATTCTTCTTCTGTTGTGAGTCCCCACTGAGACAAAAGGCGATCGAGGTCTTTTTGAATGGTTCTTGCGCCGGGAAAACCGCGATAGCGAATTCGCAGGCGTGCCAGTTCGACGAGGTTGCGATCGCTTTTTCCTTCACTCAGAAGGCGATCGACGAGGTTGCGATCGCGCTTCTCCTGGGGATGTTTTTGGTCTTGAGGGGTTTGGGCCGAGTTCATGGCTGGGGTTTGGGCATTTTAATCGCGGGTCGCCAGAGTTTAATCGTATTATCAAAACCGCCGCTGGCCAAAATAGTCCCGTCGGGGTTGAAAGCGAGGGATTGTACCCAGTCTGGGTGGGCCTGAAATTGATTGATGAGTTCGCCGGTTTCGAGGTTCCAAATGCGGATACCGTCGCGACTCCCGCTAGCGAGAATTTTACCGTCGGGGTGGAGGGCGATCGCGCGAATTTTGCCGGCGTGTCCTCGCAATGTCCGCTGCAACTTCATCCCCTGCGCGTCCCAAATTTTCAGCAGGCGATCGTCGCTTCCCGTCACCAGTGTTTTGCCGTCTGGGGTAAACGCGAGGGCGCTAATTTTATCTTGATGGGTTCCATACTGCGCGATCGCTTCCCCCGTTCTCAAATTCCACAGCCGAATTTCCCCCTTCGATCCTCCACTGGCGAGGATGTAACCGTTGGGGTGAACGGCCAGTTCGTAGGTCGGACTGTCGAAGCGCACTAATGTGTAAATCGGTCGCCGCGTCCTCAAATCCCACAGGCGAATTCCATCCAAACCGCCACTCACCAAAACTTGACTGTCGGGGGTAATTGCGAGGGTTAGGATGTTGTGGAAACTGTCGAGGAAAAGGTGGTTGTCCCCCGTATCTTGCCACTTCCAGAGATTCAACCCCGCATCGTCGCCACCACTCGCGATCGTTTTACCGTCGGGACTCATCGCCATCGCCGTGACCGCCGTCCGTTGGGCCCGAAAGCACTCTAACTGGTCGCCGCTGTCCGCCGACCAGACGCGAATGGAAGCATCGTTAAAACTCCCACCGCTGAGTAGGGCCATCCCGTCAGGACTGAACGCCAGAGAATCGACCGCAGACTCGTGGCCTTCTAAGGTTCGTACTAGGGCCGCTGTCTCCCACGAGGGAATGAGGCGAAAGGATTCTAGGCGCGACTCTCGCGTCTGAAGCGGCCCGGTTGAAAATTCTCGGGCCGCACTACCTCCGCCTAGGGTTAAAACGGCCGCTAGGGTTAAAGCTATGGAGAGGGGGAGATGAGTATATCGATCGATCATTCCTTATAGCAATATCGAGCTTGAGGAAACGAGGTGTAGGGTGTTGGGTCTGGGGTGTGAGACAGCCCAATTTAAATGTACAGCAGCTTAGGAAGAATGTGCGTCTCGCCGCCTACTGCTTTGTCAATTTTCAATTGATGGGTAAAGGGGAAGGGAGAAGGGTTAAAGGACAACTTTGGCACTAACCGACTATTCCTCATTTCTTTCTTGATAGACTACTACATTGCTGATGTCAGTAAAAAGTTACTGCAACTCTTCTGAGCAGAGGGTTTGCGTCCAGGCAAAAATTTGAGCATCCGTCACTTCAAATTTCTACGTTGAAGGAAATTGTTTGAGGGGAGTTACTATACCGTTCTCCTCGAAAAGCTTCAAGCACTCTCGTGAATTTCAGAGCTGGATAATCGCCCTTCAATGGGTTCGTATTCATCTTCTAAAAGCCAAAGCTGAGCTTCTTCGTAGTCCTGAAAAGCTTTTACAAAACGGTAACATTCGCCAGGATCGAAAATATAGCAACCTTTTGTTGGGTCGCCCAGTAAAAGTAGGAGATAGGGAGGAGATTGCATAGGATCGACCCAAACTTCTAGGAAGTTCCAGTTATCCTTCACTGGGTCGGGTACGAGGGATTGCATGATATCGGTTGTTTGCATCAATTTTCACCTCACCGTAGAACAAAGAAGTTTGCGAACCGTCTGGATCGATCCGATAGCCGATTGCCTTAGAAAAAATAACCCATACCGTTCGTAGTTCCGAATAAGCCCCGTGTATTCACCCCTTTCTATGATAGCTTGAGCCACTTGTCGCATCGTGTCTTCATCCTTGAAAACATGAGTTGTTCGTCCTCGTCGCAGCAATCTCTGAGATTGAGGGGTATTGGGTAAATGCTTGGGAACATGTTTGGAGTCCAGAAAAATCTCGCGATTAATTCCACTCATAAGAGAGGTTCAAAAATATTGAACGAGGTAGCGCCCATCAAAACTAACGCTACAATTGCGAATACATGCGTTTGTAAACGCGATCGCCAATCGACCATCATCTAGACGAAAACTATTTTCGGCATCGAAAGCACCTTCAATTTTCTGATTGCCATCAAAGCTAATAATCTCAACATCAGTAATTTCTTTTTCTTTACCTTGAGCAACTTTCCAATCGACCGATCTTTGTGTTTTGAGTCAATCAAGCAAGTTGTCTCTTGTCCGAACTTGAATGGTGAGTTTTTTCATGACTCTGGATAAAGAATTATAGGGATACTAATTCTAATTTTGCGATCGCTCAAATATTCTGCGTTCGCAAGAAAACAATCCCGATCGCGCAATGAACTTGAGGATATTATAGGTGTAGTGCATCTCAATCAAGAGATATCTATCGCAATGGATTCAACGCTTCTGAATGCTAAATGTGAGTAACTGCTGGAATCAAATTGGCGTGACGGGCGATCGCTCTTGTCCGGAACTGGCGACCTTTATTCACTGTCGCAATTGCCCGGTGTATTCTGCGGCGGGACGGGGGTTGTTGGAGCGAGATGCGCCCCCCGGCTATATTGACGAGTGGACGGATTTATTTGCTCGGCCGCAGGGATCGACAACGCTTCCCCAACTGGAAGCAGCAACTGCTCAAACAGAAGAAACGCGATCGGTCATTATCTTTCGGTTGGGGGAAGAATGGCTGGCACTTCCGGCCCATCTGTTTCAAGAAGTGACGCAACCTTCGGCAATTCACACGATCCCCCACCGCAGCAATGAGGTGTTGTTGGGAATTGTCAATATTCGCGGGGAAGTTTTGCTGTGTATTTCCCTACATCACCTTTTGGGATTAGAAGAAAACTCGACTTCTCAATTAGCGATCGCCTCGGATTCTTTAGTTCGCGATCGCATGGTCGCGGTCGAAGTGCAGGGAAACCGCTGGGTCTTTACCGTAGACGAGATTTCGAGCATCCATCGCTTCGGAGCCGACGAACTGCGGCCGGCCCCCGCCACCGTCACCCAAGCCAGCCAAACCTATACCCAAGCTACCCTGGATTGGCAGGGCCGCAAAGTGAGCTGTCTCGACGACGAGTTATTGTTCTACACCCTTAACAGGAGGATCGCGTGACAGATATTCCCTCCATGCTTGCCCTGTTTTGCCAGGAAGTGGGAACCCAGGCGACAACATTGCAAGAAGTGCTGTTAACTCTCGAAGATTGTCCCCCGACTGCTGAAGATTTGGACGTTTTAACCGCTGCGACTCGTAAGATTGTGGGCGTTGCTCGTTTGGTTGAGATTGACGCGATCGCGGCCTCGGCTGAGGTGATGGAAAGTTACTTCAGTGCGGCCCAACGGCAAATCATCGCGTTCGATCGCCGCAGACTGGATCTATTCTGGCAAGGCGTGAATCTTTTAGCCGAACTCGGTGAAGTTGCAGAGGAAGAAGTTGAGGGTTGGTTGTCGGAACGGAACAGCGAGTTTGAAACTTTGGGACGCGCGATTTCTGAGTTAATGTCTGAGTCATCTGTCGCTAGCGATGTGGAGGACGCGAAGACTTTTCAGCCAACGGTTATCAGTCAACAGCCATCAGTCAACAGTTTGGATGACGCAGAGGGACGGGAAGATGGAGAGAGCGATCGCAAAGAGGAGATCGGCGAGGAACCGCAGGCTGTTGATTTGAGTGGAAGTTCGATGCTCGATCTATTCCGCTTGGAGGTGGAAGCGCAGGCGGCGATTTTGAACGAAAATCTACTGGCTTTAGAAAATAATCCCCAATCTCCCACAGAACTCGAAGCCTTAATGCGGGCCTCCCATTCCATCAAAGGTGCTGCCAGAATCGTCTCCCTAGATGCAGCAGTAAATCTTGCTCACGTGATGGAAGACTGCTTTGTTGCCGCTCAAAACGGGGAAATGACCCTAATCCCAGAAGGTATTGACATTTTATTTCGAGGTGTCGATCTCCTCAACAGTATCAGCCAAGTAGAAGAAGGAGAAATAAACGTTTGGCTTGCCGCACAGCAAGGCGAATTTGCAGCCGCCAGACAAAATATCGCCGCATTGCTAGCGGAAGAAGCAATATCGCCAGCGGTCGAACAGTTCTCCACTCCCAAAAATGAAACAGCCACCGATCTGACCGTCTCCCCGCAACCCCAGAATTTAGTCAAGACACCTCCCAGTCCTCTCGAACCCGTCGGACAACCGCAAACCGCTTCAACCCAAGCAAGAGTCGTGCGGGTCAGTTCCGAGAACCTCAACCGAATCATGGGTTTAGCGGGAGAATCTCTGATTGAAGCCAACTGGTTAGCCCCCTTCGCCGACTCCCTAACGATCCTGAAAAAGCGCCAACTCGAACTGTCTAAAACCCTAGAGAAATTGCAAGAAAACCTGGCAAATTCGGGAACCTTGCCCAACAGCCAGCAGTACCTCAAAGCCGCGCGTGCTAAGGAACAGGAATGTCGAGAAACGTTGGGCGATCGCCTCGACGAACTCGAACTCTATGCCCGTCGCACCGCTAACCTTTCCGATCGCCTCTACCGCGAGGTGATTGCCTCCCATATGCGTCCCTTCGCCGATGGGGTACAAAGTTTTCCGCGCATGATTCGAGATCTAGCACGCAAGCTAGGCAAACAAGTTAAGTTCGCGATCGTCGGCAAAGCGACCCCTGTCGATCGCGACATCCTCAAAAAACTCGAAGCCCCCCTCACCCACATTCTTCGCAACGCGATCGACCACGGACTGGAATCCCCCAGCGATCGCATCGCCGCTGGCAAATCCCCCGAAGGAACCCTGCGCCTCGAAGCCTTACACCGAGGGGGAATGCTCGCCATTACCATTACCGACGATGGCAAGGGAATTGACCCCGAACAACTGCGCCAAAAAGTGGTTCGCAAACAAATGGTTTCCTCAGAAACCGCCGAACGCCTCACTGAAAACGAGTTACTGGACTTCCTCTTTCTCCCCGGATTTTCCACCACCCAAGCGGTGACCGAAATTTCCGGCCGGGGAGTGGGTTTGGACATTGCCAAGAGCATGGCCCAAGAGGTTGGAGGAACCGTCAGAGCCGCCTCTCGCCTCGGTAAAGGCACGAGTTTCCACTTCCAACTTCCCCTCACCCTTTCCGTTCTCCGCACCCTTCTGGTGTCTATCTCCGGCGAACCCTACGCCTTTCCCCTCGCTCGTATCGACCAAATTGTCATGGTTTCCAAGGATGAAATTTCGGTGGCGGAAAATCGGGAATTTTTCACCATGAACGGGGAAAATATTGGCTTGGTGGCAGCGTATCAAGTTCTCGAATTGTCCCCTGTCGATCCTCCCACCGAGGTGTTACCCATCGTTGTCATTAGCGATCGCGACAATCGCTTTGGAGTCGTGGTCGATCGCTTCCTGGGGGAACGAGATCTAGTCGTGCGCCCCCTCGATCCTCGCCTGGGGAAAGTCCCCGATATCAACGCCGCCGCACTCATGGGGGATGGTTCGCCCATTCTCATCGTCGATGTCGCCGACCTCGTGCGTTCCATCGATACCCTGCTCAACAGCCGCGAGTTGAGTCAAGTCAGTCGGGGAACCGATGCAGACCGCGACAAACCCCACAAGCGCATTCTCATCGTGGAAGATTCGATTACTGTGCGAGAAATGGAGCGGCGACTGCTAGAAAACAAAGGCTACCACGTAGATATTGCGTTCAACGGTATGGAAGGCTGGAACGCCGTTCGCACCAACCCTTACGACCTTGTCATTAGCGATATTGATATGCCTCGCATGAATGGTATTGAGCTAGTCGCGCACATCAAAAATCACCCTCGGTTGTATTCAATTCCAGTCATTATTGTGTCCTACAAAGATCGCCCGGAAGATCGAGTACAGGGGTTGGAAGCAGGGGCCGATTACTATCTCACGAAAAGTAGTTTTGAAGACAATACACTGCTCAATGCAGTGTTCGATTTAATTGGAGAGGCAACTTAAAATTTAATCCTTGTGTCGGGTGGGTTAGGCGATCGCTGAAGAGAAAACTCACTTCTTTGCTCGCGAGCCGCCGTAACCCACCACAGCTAAAGTTTTCAAATCCTTAAGATTCGCTCGATCAATAGTTTCTTCATTTAGATTTCGAGCGGGTAGAACTTGTAATTTTTTCATTCAGTAGATCTCTAAATTCTTGAATTTTCTCATTGCGCTCAAAAGCGCGTTTTGGAACGACTTTCGTTAACATTTTTCCTTCATAAAGGATAAACAGCTTTGGGGTTTCAATAAATTTCGTAAAGCCATGCCAATGCACTAAACTTTTATAGCTGATCGATTTGCTCGCCAGACATTCTTCTAATATTTCAATCTCTACTGGCTCGCGCACTGAAGGAGCTTGTTTTTTCCAAGCTAAGTTCGCAGAAAAACGATTGATAATAATCATCCCTTCAGGATTAAGAAAAATCGCCATAATAATCCAGAAGATACCATGATAAATATCAACAAATAAAAACAAAAAAACAATTGCTATTAAAATCATACAAATAGCAAAAATCCAGAAAACAACATATTGTGTCTTGTGACTTCTGAAACGAAATTCATTTGCTTCTTGATAATCTTGAAGATTTAATCGATACTCAATTTTCACAATTTTCTCCTTAGAGACTGAATCTTCCTGTCAGCCATCTTAAAATCATTTCATCTTAGTCTTCACTCCTGCCTGTTTCCTCCATCTCAACCTTGTCGTATAAATCCACGAGCAAAATCTGGAAAGGAATTGAGTTAAGGGTAACGGTTTCATTCGCACCATCGTATTCGGTAAAATTCCAATGTTTGCGATCGGTTCTGAAGTATTGCTCGACGTGCAGAGTCGATTGGTCGATTAATAAATATTCTTGGAAGCTAGGGATCGTTCGATACGCGGCGAACTTTTCATCTTTGTCGTAGTTTCGGGTGGAAGAGGACAAGACTTCGGCAATTATTAAAGGGTTGGTCAGGGTATCTTTTCGACCTTCTTGGAATTGCAAATCGCCTCGAACCACCATCACATCGGGATAAGTGTAGATGCGTTTTTCGGGAATCCACAGTCGTTGGTCGGTAACAAAGACTCGATACGGTTGGCGTTTGAGTGCAAAGTTTAATGTGCCGCTTAGGTTGAGGGAAATTTGATTGTGATTAGGAATTCCACCTGTCATCGGGACGATTTCACCGTTAATATACTCGTGTCTTTCTTCCGAACTTATTTCTAGTTCTAGATACTCTTCGGGAGTATAATTAGTTGTTTTTTCGGCTTGCACTATCATTATTTTTGACTCGCGATTGCGAAAATTGATTAACAGAAAACCTGAAGAAGATTCGGCGGATAAAAGAGAGTGTGTGAGTAAGCTTTGGTGGGTTACGGCAGCTCGCGAGCCAGAGAGCGATCGTGCTCTTAAGCGATCGCCTAACCCACCCGATACAAGGATTTTATTGTGATTTTATAAATAGTCTCTCAGAAGTACAACGATTCCTCTGTGGAGAAATGACGATGAGAGTGGAACGTGTTCGATCTTAGCGCGATCGCCTTGCCTGATTCTCTCAGAGCTGATTTCTAAAGTCTATCTTAAGAGGCTTGAATCCCTTGGTTTTGGTGGGTTACGGCGAAGACAAAAGTCAACAAGGAGATCTCCATCGAGTTGCCGCCTAATGGGACTTTGACAAAAAATAACCCCAAGAAAGCCTGAAAGCCTTATCTATCAATTGTTTTAGAGTGAACATGCATCAACCCTGAATCTGTATGGATTTGAGGAGATCCCCCCCTTGATGTATTTTCCTTAGCTGGCAAGGCTTTCAGCCCTTTTCAGAGGAAAAAACTTCCAACGTCCCATTATCCGGCATATAGCGCGACGCAAATACGTTAGGACATTCTTGACGACTCCCAACTCCCCATTCCCGACTCCCGATGAAGCTCGACTGATGTCCTAACCGGAAGTCGTAGTGCTATAACTCATAAGTCTTTGACGTAAACGCGATCGCACCGCTCAACCCACCCCGCAGTTCCCTCACCGACAGGAACGCGATAGTTCTGGGTTTCGTACAGTTGCACCGCTTCTTTGAGAACGCTGGCGGTTTCGATCCAAATCGTCTGAAATCCTGCGACCGAGATCGCGCGTTCGAGTTGGTGCAACAGAAATTTTCCCAACCCCCGTCCTCTCGCCGAAGGAAGCAGGTACATCTTGCGAATTTCCACGGCTTTCGTTCCTCGCTGAATTGGATAGTAAGCGGCTGTGCCAACAATTTCTCCCTGTCGTTCGACGACCCAAAATTCGCCGCCGGTCTTTAAATAATGCGCTTCCACTTCAATAGCATCTCGGTCGGTGGTTTGGGGTTCCCAGGGCAAACCATACTCGCCCAAAACCTGGCAAATTACGCCAGCAGCGGCGGCGCGATCGCCCTCTTGCCAGTCTCGAATCAAAAAATCTTGGTAGCTTGCTTTCATTGCTTTGGCCGCAGATCGAACTCATGTTTAATTTACGGGAAAAACCCGGCTTCTCGTTCGGAAACCGGGTTGCGAAGTATTGTTGTGGCGGCGCGATCGCTTAGCGAATGTTAGAGGGCAGTTTGACACAAGGGGGAGTCACTAAAACTCCTCCCGCCACAATGACAAAATCGTTAAAGTCATCATCGGTGGGTTCGAGGGAAATAAATCCCTGAGGATCGAAAACCCCTTCCCCTTGATCTTCCCAGAAAATCGCTTCGCCTCGGTCGTTACCCCTCGGACTGTCTAACCCTCCCTGCAAGCCAGCAGCCTCGCTATCTCGCGACTCTAGGGTGCGGATAAACACATCATTGGTAGAGGTATAGGTGCCGAGGTAGAGGGCATAGGTGCGATTGGCTTTGAAGGTGTAGGCCACAGTCATCGTACCGCGACCGTTCGCGGCCTGAGGATTCGCTTGGACGAATTGAACCCCCGGAACGGCGATCGCGCCTTGTCGGGTAGCATCAATAATCGTGCCGGCGTTCACCGTTCCCAGAAAATCGCCGACGCGGAAGTTCGGATCGTTATAAGCTCTGGCATCCGAACTCGTTGCCCTCGCATCAAAGGCGCGGGTTTCGATAAATAAGGGTACGAGCTTTCCTTGTGCCTTGAGATTGTCGAACTCAGTTGGATCTCGAATTTCGCTGAGAACCGGGCCGGGATCGACGATTACGCCAAATTCCGAGCGGTTTGCGCCTTGAGTGAACTGAACTTCAAATTCAACCACCGTATCTTCAGCAAAGCGAATGAGGGAGTTGCCAAAGCGTTCTTGGGCCGGTGAGGGAAGGCTGCAAAGACTGAGAAATCCGGCGGCGAGAGTCCCGGCGAGGAGTTTTTGGCTTGTTTTTGTGCGGTTCATGTTGCTTGAGAAGTCACTTTAGTTATCAGTTGGGGAGTTGGGAATAGGCAATAGGCAATAGGCAATAGGCAATAGGCAATTTGGGGAATTGGGGAATTTGTAGGGGCGCAATGTTTGCGCCCTGATTGGGGAGTCGGGGGACTTTACCAGGTGTAAAAGTCTGGATTTAGGCGAGATTGCTCGATTTCGGCGACAATTTGCCGCAAATTATCCGCTTCTCCCACTAGGGTGCTATATCTTTGACAAGATTGGGGCGTGGGCGGGGCAGGCTGTCGGGCCGGGGAGTCGGGGCGAGCATAGCGGCGCGGGCCAGACGTTGTTTGTCTGGCTTGGGCGATCGCGCGATCGCAGTCCTGATAAGCCGCCGCCGCCTCGCGGTTGACCCGTTCGATCCGATCGAGCAAATCGGGATCGAGGTCTTCGGGGGCAAAAATCGGAACGGGATTATTCCAAACATTCCCCCCAGTCACATCAGCAAAACTCTGGGCGCAAGCGGAGGCCGCTGTCATCCCCAGGGCCGCAAAGGCAAAACTCAAAATCCCCACAGGGGAGCGCAATTTAAACAACATTTTTCCTCCCGATCGATCCATCAAAAATTAAAATTGGACTGCCATTCCCCCAGTTAACACAAAGCGAGTGCGAAACTCATTTCCCGCTAAATCTCGTACCGCTGGGGTGATGACAAGGGGAAAGTTGCGAATGGGTGCAATGGACAGCCCCACTCCTAAATCTTGTCCCGTCCACTCGGCAATCAAACTCACCGGACGCAGAACGCGCACGGCAACATTGCCAAAGACGTTGGCGTTGTTATCTCCGACCCGGCGTGCGCCGTTGGAACGGAACTGGTTGCTGCCCACCCCTGCGGTAACGGACACCCGGCTGAAGGGTTCGTCGAGGGAGTCGCGCGTGCGAAAAACTTTAGTCGCAACGCCGTAGAGGGAATGCTCCCAGTCGTGGCGGCCGATATTGAGAAAGCCATTCCAGCCAACGGCGACGGATAAGTCGTTGTCAATGCGACGGTGGAGTTTGGCGTTAAAACCGCCTTCTCCCGCCGTTGGGTTGTTGGCGAAGGCGTAGGAGAGTTCTGCGCCGACTGCGTTTTTGGCATCCCCAAGCCCGATCCCAATCCCGCCGTTGCCAACGGAACCGGGATCGTTGCGAACGCTGGCTTGATAGTTCCCGGTCAAGAAGACGGTGTTTTTCTCAGCGCCATAACCCACGGGAATGTAAATGCTCATGGCGGGAGACGATTCAAACTCGTAGGGGTCTGGAGTTGCGATCGCTCGGTAGGGACGCGGACGGGGACAGGTTCCCTGTGCCAGTTGAATTTCTCCGGTCGTTGCAGCGCAGTCGCTAGCACTCGCGATCGCATCATTCAGAGTCGCTGTGGGCGACTGGATGCCGAAGTCTCCCGTTTCCTTATCGGGTTGCAAAGCTTCCGCTGTTGTTGCGATCTCTGCTAGGGGTTGTAAGTTTTCCGTCTCTTCCTCGTCCGGAGTCTGAGCAAGAGGCGAGATCTCGCTGCTGTGGGGGAGCGCGATCGCTTCCTCCGGAGCGAGTTCGGCTTGCTCTTCAAGGCTCGCGACGGTCGCGATCTCGTCGATGTCTAGAACTTCTGGCTGTACGGCGATCGCTTCGGGCGCAGCATCGAGATGTTTGGGCAAGCGATCGCGAATCTCCGATAGCTCGATGGATGGATCGAGTGCCAGTTGAGCTTCTTCGTCCAGCTCGGTTGAAAGGTTCGGCGAGTTGGGCGGAGAACCCTCATTAGCCCGAGCTGCCAAGCTCGCGGCTGACAGAGCCGTAACGGTGCAAACAACAAGTTTGGGCAAGCGCATCATATTTGATGACCTCAAAGCGCGTCATTGAAGCGTCCGAGATTAGACAATTCCTCGGTCTAAATCTCTTCAATTGACCCTGTTTTCTTGGAAAATGCGCCTCATCCGGAATGTTGCCCAATATTTGAGGAGAGAGGAGAACCGTGAATGTTGTCGATTCTCCATCTCGAACGAAGCGTTACGCACAACTCGTGTAGTGATTGGGGGGTAGCTGAGCAAGTTGCAGCCAAAATTTTTCGAGAGTTTTAACTGACTGAAAAAATTCGTTAATATTAAAAGGTTTAGTAACGTAGCAGTTTGCACAAAGCTGATAGCTTTTGAGAATATCTTTTTCCGAGCTAGAAGATGTCAAAATAACTGTAGGAATCATTCTAAGTCTTGAGTGTAGCTGCATTTCTTCCAAGACTTCAAGTCCGTTCTTTTTTGGGAGATTTAAATCGAGTAAGAATAGATCGGGATGAGAAACTCCTAGATAGGGGCCTTGCTGGTGTAGATAGTCTAATGCTTCCTCTCCATCTGAGACCTGATAAAGCAGGTGAGGAATTGAACTGTCTCGTAAAGAACTTCTGATAATGTAAACATCACCAGGATTGTCTTCGCACAAAAGAATTTCAATCGTCCTCTTCGTTTCTCTCTCATTCATTTTCTTGAATCCTCAAATACAACCAACACCCGGAAAATTAAAGCTCTAGACTTTTGCAACCTTATTAATATATATCTTAGCATTCGAGCGCTTCCAAAATCTCAGATCTCATTTTTTTGATTTTGTTTGAACGAAAAAAAGCGAGAGTGAGGCTGGCTTTGCGTATTTAAACGGAGAACGAGAAGGGATTATTTAATTACAGGAAGAGTCTGTCAATTGAGAGTTTTGACATCTCTAATCACTCAGATTCAGGAAGAGCAATTTCTAAGCGATTTCTTCCATTTTGCTTCGCTAAATACAGCGCTTTGTCAGCAAAAGATGTTAAAATTTCCCAAGTTGAGGAAAGCAGAGGAACCATTGTTGAAGCACCTAGACTTGTTGTTACAAAAGCGCTCACTTTTGAGGATTTGTGAGGAATTTGTAGCGATTCGACCCGCTCCCTAATTCTCTCTGCAACAGCCTCAGCACCGGCCAAATCTGTATCGGGAAGAACGATCGTAAATTCTTCACCGCCGTAGCGCGCAACAAAATCTTTCGTTCGCTTGAGAGCCTGCGAGATTGCTTGTGCCACTTGTCTCAGACAGCGATCGCCTTGTTGATGTCCGTAAGTGTCGTTATACAGCTTGAAAAAATCAATATCAACCATAATTGCCGACAGCGGCGTAGCGTCTATCAACCCTTTACTCCACTCTTGTTTCAGGCGATATTCTAGCGCGTAGCGATTGGCAATTCCCGTCAACTTATCCGTCATTGACAAAATTAAAAGGTGTTGAAGCTGCTGATTTTTCGATTTGATTTCAGCAGTGCGCGCCTCAACGCGCTGCTGCAACTCTTGATTGAATTTTTCTAATTGCTCTTGACTTTCACGTAACTGCTCGATCAAGCGAGATCGCTCCAAAGCATAGCGAATTGAACGAACGAGAACTTCTACATTTGTCTGTTCTTTGACTAAATAGTCTTGCGCTCCCAGGCGAACTGATTCCAGAGCAAGCATTTCGCTATTGAAGCCGGTTAAAACAACAATTGGAAGGTTAGGGATATGTTCTTTTAAAATCAACAAAGTTTCGAGTCCTTGGCTATCTGGAAGCGATAGATCGAGTAAAACAACATCAAATTCTTCTCGAATCAAGCATTGCATTGCACTCTCTAATCGATCCGTCGCAACAACTCTAAATCGAACAGCAATAGACTGTTTCAGCATATTCTGAAATAAGAAAGCATCACCAGGATTATCTTCAATTAAGAGAGTAATAATCTCGTTTGTATGCATAATGGGTAGAGAATTAGAGCTGCGATCGTCGTTCTCTTGAGGTTATAGAAAAATATCTTAGCCCTAACCAATCAGCAATAGTTTGACCTTAGCAATAATCAAGCCTAAATGGTAAGCATTCAGCCGAAGCGCGATCGATTTGATAATGAGAGAGATAAATCTGTGTTGCATTTGTATTCCCTCGTCTGCTCTGAGGATTGCGAATGTTGAACTTAGCCTACATTATTCATGAGAACCTTCTCCAAACAGCCGAAAGCTTTCAATCTCAATCGCTGGGTGAGTTTTGTCCAGAGCACGTTGTTGTGAGCTGTCACTCCTTTAAATCGGGTTTTCTCACACCCCACACCCTTGACGAGAATTGGGATGTTATAGTTTAAACGTCGAACAGCAATTCCCGGACTCTCATCCTGTTAAGAGTTTCAGGTATTTTCACTGAGAGTTGTAAGTAATCCAGGTTAATGCAAATGTAGACGCTACACCCGCGATCGCACCGTTGTTTCTACCTCCTATTCCCTTCCCCTGGAGAGAGTTTCAGGTTGTTCGCGTCAGACGTGACTCTGCACAGTCATTCTGGCTTCATTCACTCTCTCAGGATGGGTATGGACGGCCGCTCGCGTCGTTAAGTTTTGGGATCTCAAATACTGAGAAGATTGCGCGATCGCGCGACACCGATGAAGATCCCATTGACGACTTTGGGACGGCCGCGCGATCACAATTGGCAGCAGCAAGCACAATGTCATTTACTTGTGGCAAATCGATGGCTGAAAAGATGTCCTTACTGCTGCGGTCCTACTGGTCGAGATCGACCCAAATACTCCCCTCGTCAACGCGGGTTGGAAAGACGGGAAGGACTTTTTCTTTCGAGACCATCGAGAAAACTTTGCCAACGCCTGGGGGCCAGGGGGTCCAGGTTTTGACTTCTCCCGAACAGAGATCGAAGGCACTGCGGTGCCAGGGACAGACGATCGCGCCATCGTCGGTAATTTTTCCTTTTTTCATGGGTAAGTTCAGGTGAGGACAGCGGTTCTCGATGGCGTGAAGCTGGCCGGAGTGGTTGAGCAACAGAAGCTTGCGATCGCCAATTTTGACAACTTGCCGCGTCCCTTCCGGCAATTCACTTTGAGACAGTGCTTTAACCCAGGTCATAAAAATCTCCTCTCAAATAAGTAGCAGTGCAACTCGCACAGACAACAATCTGGCTCTCTCTTGGGGGAGCGTGCCAGTTTTCTTCTCTCATTATTGGGGGCGATCGCCGGGTTAGTTCGGTTCTGAAAACTATTGAAATATCTCTGCGCTTCCCTTATCGCCGCGACAGCGAAACGAAAAAGGTACTGCCTTCGCCGAGTTGAGAGCGGACTGTCACCGTCCCTCCCATCCCTTCAACCAGAGTTTTGACGATGGACAGGCCCAGTCCAGTTCCTCCAGTGGAGCGCGATCGCGCCTCATCCACGCGATAGAAGCGCTCGAAGATGCGAGATTGATGAGCGAGGGGAATGCCGTAACCGCGATCTCGCACCTCAATAATGGCGCGATCGCTTCGCTCGTCTAGCACAACGGTGACGGGTTTCCCCGCTTCGGAATATTTCACCGCATTGTCAATCAAATTCAAAAGAACCTGCTTGAGTCGATTGACATCCACCATCGCCGAGATCGCGCCGGGGGGAATTTTCGCTTCAATGCTGCGATCGCTCTGCTTTCTGGCCATTTCCACCACTTCCTCCACCAATTCGTTGAGCAGAACGGATTGTAATTGGAAGCGTAAATGACCGTTATCCATGCGCGCTAAATCGAGCAAATCCTCCAGCAACTGCACGGTACGCTCGGCTTCAGAGGAGGCAATTCCCAATGCATCGCGCTGGGGTTCGGTCAAGTTAGTGCCTCGCCGCAGGGTACTTTGCAAGTATCCCGAAACGATGGTGAGGGGGGTGCGTAACTCGTGAGAAACATTGCTGACGAATTGACGTTGATTTTCCCAAGCTTGATGGAGGCGAATCAACATTTCATCAAAGCTGCGCGCGAGTTGTTGAACCTCGGTGGGAGCATTATCGAGGTGCAGGCGTTCTTCATTGAAGGTATCGGGGGAGATGCGCGCGGTAATTTTGCTCATGCGTCGCAAGGGATGGAGCGATCGCTTCACGTAAAGGGCGATCGCCACCGTCATCACGCCAATGGCGATCGCGCTGGCCCCGCACAAGCTCCAAATCAGTCGCCGGAACATGATTTGTTCCCCTGTAATGTCCTGCGCCAGCATTATTTCACCTACCAAGACCTCATTCACCCGCAGGGGGGAACCGCAGAGAACCCAGTAGCGGTCGTTGACGCGATGAACCATGGGAATTGCCGGAATGTCTGGCAACGAAACCAGAGCGCGATCGCTCGTCCCCATCTTCAACGCTTCCGACTGAGCTACTAGTTTTCCTTTGGGATCTTTCACCCACAGCAAGGTGTTCCCCGTGGTTAAATTATCCACCGCCTTTTGCAGCGCGGCTTCCACGGACATCATTTGACTGTAAATTTCGACATCTTGGGGAAAGCGAGTGGCAATATGACCGATGCTTTGCTTGTGAGTGGAAACTAAAATGTGCTGCATTCGGCCGCTCGTCCAAATGGCGATGCTGCCAATACCCAGAACTAGCACGGCGGCAATTCCAAAGGTCAAGCGCATTCGCAAAGAACGAGGATCGAGGCGTTTCACCGTTTTAGGGGAGGATAGCCGCAGCCAGCGGGCAAGTTTCATTGATTTCAGATAGAACATTAACCTGGCACACCTTATCTAACCACGCTGAGCAATAAGACTTCTGTATAACGTCTTGGATTGAGTGTAGCGATGAATCCTGAGAGGGGGATGATAAGCGTTTGGGCGATGGCTTCGCCAAGCGCGGTTAAACACAAAGATAAAATTACGACTGACGAGCCGACGCTTATCGCTCAACAACTCGCAAGCATTCAGCTCTGAGCTTTGAGCCATCAGGAGCGTGGCAATCTTGTCGGAATTGGCCGGAGTTATCAAATGGGACGATTGCAACAATCTTGCTTGCGATAAGATCTCCACAAAGAATTGCAGGAAAACCGGGTGAGAAACCTAGTCGTTCGTCTTTTAATTGGACTAATCTTTGCTGCCTTTGGCCTTTTCAACTACTTCGGCAATGTCGCCGAAAATCCAGTCACGGGAGAAAGGCAAAGAGTGCAACTTTCTCCCAAACAGGAAGTTGTGTTAGGGATGCGATCGCGACAGCAACTCGCCGCCCAACACGGCGGACTGTATCCCGACGAATCTCTCCAGCGATATATCGACCAAGTGGGACAGCGGGTGGTCGATCGGTCTTCAGCCTCTCGGTCTCCCTACCCTTTTGAATTTCACCTCCTCAGAGACACGCGCGCGATTAATGCCTTTGCTCTGCCGGGGGGACAGGTCTTTATCACGGCTGCGCTGTTAGCTCGCCTCAGCTCAGAAGCTCAACTGGCGGGGGTTTTGGGTCACGAAGCCGGCCATGTTGTCGCCAGACATGGAGCAGAGCATTTAGCCAAACAGCAACTCAGCGTGGCGCTCATTAACGCAGTCGGCGCGACCGCAAGCGATACGCCAGAACGGGGGCGACAAGCAGCGGCTGTTGCCCAAGCGGTTAATCAAATTATTAGTCTCAGATACGGGCGAGAAGACGAACTCGAGAGCGATCGCCTGGGTTTTCAGTTCATGACCGAGGCGAATTATGACCCGCAAGGCATTGTGGAGTTGATGAAAATTCTCCATGCTTCCCGGTCTGGCGGACAACCTCCCGAATTTCTCAGCACTCACCCCGATCCGGGCAACCGCAACGCTCAACTCCAAAACCTCATCGCACAAGCCTATCCAAACGGCATTCCGCCTCAACTGGAAGCGGGAGAGCAACGATTCGTACAAGTGGTGCGGCCGCGTCTTGCCCCTTAATTTTTTTCGCAAACTCTCTGATGGACTTAACACTTCTCTACTGGCTCTTAATCGCTGTCATGGTCGTCGCCGCTTTTGGCGCAATTCTCCCTGGGTTTCCCAGCGCCAGCTTGATCCTCATCTCCATTCTCGTATGGGGCATCGCCACCAAGTTTGCTGGTATTGGTTGGGCGCTGGTGGTGGTTTTTATCGTTCTCATCATCAGCGCCGCCATCGAGCCTTTGGCGACCTACTGGGGGGCGCAACGGGTGGGGGCGAGTAAATGGAGTCAATTTGGCGCGATCGCCGGGATGGTTCTGGGGTTTTTAGGACTGTTACCCATCTTGCCCTTTGGCGGCCCCATTCTGGGACTGCTCGTCGGGCCGATCCTGGGTGCATTTGTGGGAGAGTTTTTATATCGGCGCGATCTGGCGCTCCCCGACAGAACTCAACTGGCCTTAAAGGTGGGTTTATCGGTTGCGGTTGGTTCTCTGTTGGGCAATTTAATTGAAACGGTTCTGGCCTTCGTCGCCGTCATCATTTTCATTATTACCACCTGGCCGCAGGTATATGGCTTTTAGCAAATTTTCGCTGGCAACGCGATCCGAATCTATCCTTCCACCGCTTTTGCCAAAGCTTGCTCGAACTCTGCTAAATCGACAGCACCGCGAATGACCTCACCGTTGAGCGCAAAAAAGGGCGTTCCTCCAATTGCTAGCGCCTCAGCCATTCTCAGATCCGCGCCGATCGCTCGTTTGGCAGCTTCGCTATTGCGATCGCGCTCGAATTGTTCTAAGTCTAACTGCAGCGACTTCGCCGTTTGTCGATACACTTCCTCTCCTAAATTGTCTTGACGCTCAAACAGCGCATCGCCATACTCCCAGAATTTGCCTTGGCGATCGGCGGCCCAGGTGGCTAAGGCCGCGGGGTAGGCTTGTGCGTGAACTGCAAGGGGCAAGTGCTTGTAAACCAAAGTCACGCGATCGCGATGCTTGGCCATAAATGCCTTTACCGTTGCGTGCGCCTTCTGGCAATAGGGACATTGGAAATCTGAGAACATCAGCAATACAAGTTCTTGAGAGGCTGCACCTTGCGTCGGCGACTCGCCAATGACCATCGCGGGATTTGCCTTCATCTGCTGTAAAAAGGCTTGCTGTTGTTGCGCCCGTTTTTCCTGCTGCTGTTGCTGGTACAGTTGAAGCGACTCAACAATGACTTCTGGATTCTCTCGGATCGCCTGCAAGACTTTCTCCTCAAGTTGGCGATCGCCGATGGGTGATGCGATCGCGGGGAGAGCGCAAGCCATCAATCCCAAACAGCAAAGGACGACTCCCAAAAACTGCAAAATTTTCTGAAGGCTGCTTCTGAGCCAAATTCTCATCTCGTTCGTTGTATTCATCGGGTTTCAAGATCGCGCGATCGCCAATCCCAATCTACCAGAACTCACATCAAGACGGTTCTATTCAGCGAGATTGAGAGAATAGCTAGCGATCGCGGCCTGCAAATTGAAAGAATGTCCAACGCTCGCCCACTGGAGTGAAGTTGGAGTAGAGTATTTTCTGTTAAGCAGCGATCGCGCTATTTGTCCTGAATTAAATACCCACAGATGATGGGGAATGCGATCTCGCTTGCATCGGCATTCTTTGATTATTATCAGCGCGCTCGATATGAGTAAGAAGGAGCGTAAAACCTATGGACGAAAGTAAAATCAGCACTATTTCTAAAGCAAGTACTGATGAAAACATCGGAAAATTTTGGGATACCCATGACTTCACTGACTTTGATACTGATGCCTCTGATGTTGAGTTTGAAGTAGTCTGCACTGTTCCAATTGCCGCCGATCTATTTAGCGAGATCGAGAGAACAGCTAGCGATCGCGGCCTGCAAGTTGAAGTCTTAGTCAATCTTTGGTTGCGACAAAAGCTCGCAGAGCAAGCAAGGGTTTAAGAATGGCATTGTGGCGGATGAAAAGTTGTTGGGCCGTTGTGCCTTTTACATCGATCGAGTCATTGTTCTCTCAACATCAGTGCGCTGATTGAGTTAGGCAGAGCAATCGTTTTTTCCAACCAGTAGTTGATGTAATGTGGGTTCGACAGATGGCATTTAGCAAAGGGGAAAGGCTGATTTAGCGTTTCCCATCTCGTTTTGTATTGTGCTGAAACCGTCTCGTCGAACTTAGAGTCGTGTAACACTCAAAGCTAATTTATTTATTGTGTTACAATGCGAAATACTTGCTTCTATCGAATCGAAGTTTTCAAATTTCGTTTTGGGTATGAGTTCTAACAACAATCCTTTATCCCCTTTGAAGGTTCTAGCTGGAGTTATCACAATAGTCCTGGGTGCTTATTTTGTTCAAACAGGAAGATTTGATCCAGAACGGCATAAAAACAAAGACAAACCTTCTGTAAATTTTGATTTCGATGAGTTTCTTAAAAATCATTATTCACTAATAAATAATGATGAGTACGGATCGGCTTGGGATAATCTATCGCCTGGTTATCAAGAACGCAAGTTTAATGATGACATTCAACAATACAAAAAAGCTTATCAAAATTAGCTAAAGCTATCAAATATTAACTCTATAGAGATACACAAGTTAGAAGAGAAGAAAAACACTGAAAACAAAGTTGTTTTCTTTGTAACATTAAAGTATCAAGTAACAAATGGAGATATCGTTTGTCAAGAACGAAAAGTTACTTTGATAAATAGTCAACCTAATAATCCTTGGCATATTGATAGTAGTGAAGAACGACGGTTATCAAAGTGTTAAATAAATTTGATACTACATAAAATTGGGAGCATCCCAATCTCCTTGAAATAATTCATCTAATTCGGACATCACTTCCTCCACTGCTTCCCGATCGTTTTTGGCAATCGCTTCCTTTAAGTCTTCAAAAGTGCTAAGAACTTCTGAAGATGCCAAGGGAATTATTTCTTGGCACTGTTGCCAATTATAGACATGATAGAGTAAATGATAAGTGTTGCCATTAAGGAAAGAATCATCTCTATCTCGTAATAGAATTTCTGCTCCAGCAAGCCAATCTAGAGCAGCACGGATCCCGTCAACAAAAACATGAAAAACAAGAGCCTTGATTATCTTCTCAGAGGCACGAGGGTAAATTGCTCGAAATGCCTCTTCTGCCTTTTCAAGGGTATGAGTACGAGACCGTTTAAATAAAGAATAAACTAACTCTAAAGATTGCTCTTTAGTTAAATTGTCGTGATTTGAATTAATTTTTGAGCTTGGATTTCGTTCCATAAATGTACTTAACTATCGGTTAATACAATCTTTAGTGTAGTTCAATCTAACTTTTATTTTTGTACGAAGCCAAAAAGATCGAGTTTCTTCTACTTTTTAGCCAATATTGAAAGACGCTTGTCAAATTCAAGTTAACTTGCGAATAATTTCGGCAGCAATTGCGTCGGGTGTTTGGTCGATTTCGATCGCAGGAATGCCTTGCGGTTCCTCGATGGTTGCTAATTGACTCGCCAGCAAAGAGGGCGGCATAAAGTGATTTTCTCGTCCGGCCAGACGGTGCTCAATCAGCGCTGGCGAGCCTTTGAGATAGATGAATTGCACGCGAGGATTTCCCCATTGGAGGCGCTGGCGATACTCCTGTTTGAGCGCCGAACACGCCAGAATATAAGGGCAATCTCGAACGAGCCAACGATCGATCGCTTGAGACAGAGAGTCTAACCAAAGCTCCCGATCCTCATCCGTCAGCGGCCGTCCGGCGCGCATCTTGGCAATGTTAGCCGTCGGATGAAACCAGTCCCCGTCCTGGAAAACCCCATCCAGCATTCGCGCCAGTTGTCGCCCCACCGTGCTTTTCCCGGAACCGGAAACGCCCATCAAAATAATAACCATCGCTGCTATAGTTGTTCTGAGTTTTGCAACCTCTTAATCTTTAAGTCTAGGTGCGTCGGCTGCTTCCCTCTCTGGGAGGGGAAACCGGAAAACCTAATTGTTGGAGCCAAGATCGAGTGCTGTGGCATTGCTTGAAATGCTCGCAGGGCCGATCATCATAATGTTTATGACACATCACTACCCATCTCGTCCGCGTCAAACTTACTGCTTTGTTGCCGTTCTAACGCTGGCGTTAGGAGTTGCCAGCGATCGCGCTTTGGCGGCCGACCGCATCCATGCAGAGCGATCTCCTTCCGAACTGCTGCGCGTCCCGTCCGACGGACCTGGCGATCTCACCCTCAGTCAGACCTTAGATCGGATCGATCGACAGAACTTGAGCGAGATTGGGACAATTAACCTAGTTGGGGAATTTCTAGAGACTTCCAGCAGCGAATTTGAGCTAGCCGAAGAAACGGCAGAACCCTTTGTCCCGGCGCGACAACTGCGAGATGTGCGTTCTACCGATTGGGCCTTTGAAGCCTTACAGTCTTTAATCGAGCGGTATGATTGCCTGGCTGGGTATCCTGACCGAACCTATCGCGGCGACAGGGCCATGACCCGATATGAGTTTGCCGCCGCTCTCAATGCCTGTTTGGAGAGTATGAGCCGATTTCTCGCGATCGCCGATTTTGTAACCCAAGAAGACTTCAACACCCTACAAACCCTGCAAGAGCAATTTCAAGCCGAACTCGCCGCCTTGGGGAACGAAGTCGATGCGCTCGAAACGCGCGCGATCGGACTCGAAAGCAATCAATTCTCGATGACCACCAAATTTAACGGCATCTCAATTATCGGCTCCCAGTGGCGCACCAGCAATCGAGGCGATCGCGCACCCAGAGACGGACGCAAAGATACAGACGATCCTGGAACCAACGCCAATCTCATCAACCTCAACTACCTCATCTTCAATACCCAGCTCACTCCTCGCAGCCGCCTTTTCTGGAGCTTCATTCAAATTAATGGCAGCGGTTCGCCTCAACTTACCAACGACGGCCGCACGAGTTACGACTTTTTTGAGCTTCCCACCCTAGTCATTGGCGACCTGAATTACCGCGTCCTCCTCAGCGACAACTTGGCCGCTTTTGTCGGGACAGAAGGCGTGCGAGCCATTGAAACCTTTCGAGGCCCCAACCGCGTTGAAAGTGCTGCATTTGGCCCGATCTCGTTTTTCGCTCAAAGAAACCCCATTCTCAATATCGGTTTTGGTCGCGGTGGCGTGGGTTTTGACTGGCAATTTGCAAAAAAAGCGAGCTTGCAAGCTGTTTACTCCACCAATATTCTCGGTTTTTTCCCCAACTCCTTCGGCGGGAGGGGCCACAACACGGCTGGCGTGCAACTGGCTCTCACGCCAACCGAAATGGTCGATTTAACCCTCTACTACATCAACGACTATTCTCCCAACGGTTCTCTGTTCAGTTTTGTCGGAGACGAGCAACTCACCGCAACCAACCCCAATACCGGCCAATCTCAACCCCTACAAACTCACGCCATTGGCGGCACGCTGACTTGGCAAGTTGCGCCCAAAATTACCTTGGGAGGTTGGGCCGGCTATACCAGTTCCTCAATTCCCGGCCAGTCCGGACGAGTCACCACGACCAACTACATGGCCTTTCTCAACATCCTCGACCTGTGGGGAGAAGGCAATTTAGCGGGTTTTTACATCGGACAACCGCCTAAAATTACCAGCAGTACGTTGCCCGTTGGCAACAATATTCCCGATTTTCTCAACACGGGGTTGGGGCGTTCGGGAGGACAGCCGGGAACAACGATTCATCTCGAAGCATTTTATCGCTGGCAAATTACGCCCAATATCGCAATTACCCCTGGCGCAATGTTTATTGTCAATCCCGGCCATACTCCCGATAGCGATCCATTTGCTGTCGGCGTGTTGAGGACGACCTTTTCGTTTTAGGACGTTGGGAGGAGGAGATTCAAAGATTTTGCCCGAAAGTCTCGACGGCACTAAGGAGTTCTTCTAAGCTAAACAGAGGGAGGGCTGAGAGCGATCGGGCTTTCAGCCGCTCTCCCTTGTCCGACGCAAGTTTAATCGCATCTAGAGGAGACAGACTATGCAGCTTAGCGATGGCTCCGCCGACCTGACGGTACGCCCCACCCTTCAAACCCGACCGCCGCGAACGGCTTCAGTCCGTCGCACGACGGGAGAAACAGACGTACAAGTGAGTCTGAACCTTGACGGGACGGGTCAGTGTGCGGCGAATACGGGAATTCCCTTTCTCGACCATATGCTGCACCAAATTTCTTCCCACGGCCTGCTCGATCTGGAGGTGCAGGCGACGGGAGATTTAGAAATTGACGACCATCACACCAATGAAGATGTGGGAATTACGATGGGTCAGGCGTTGGCTCAAGCATTGAGCGATCGCAAAGGAATTTACCGCTTCGGTCATTTTATTGCACCTCTGGACGAAGCGTTAGTTCAAATCTCGCTTGATTTTTCCGGACGGCCGCATTTGAGCTACGGTCTAGAGATTCCCACGCAACGAGTGGGAACCTACGATACGCAGTTAGTGCGAGAATTTTTTGTGGCGATTGTCAACCATTCTCAAATGACGCTCCACATTCGCCAGTTAGATGGGATCAACTCGCACCACATTATTGAGGCGACTTTTAAGGCGTTTGCGCGATCGATGCGGATGGCCCTGGAAGTCGATCCGCGTCGTGCTTCGCAAATTCCCAGTTCTAAGGGCGTTTTGTAAATGTTTGAGAAACGATGCAGCAAACTCATGACTAATCGCTTCTCTAGGACGGGTCATGAGTTGTTTTTTCTGAATGGCGACCGGCCAAGCGAATGGAGCAATACTAATCCTGCGATCGCGAACAAAGAATCCCCGCTTTCCTCAATGCGAGATCGCAACTTCCGATGGATTTAAATCCTTTTCTCAAGACCAAATTTTTCCGATGTAGCGAAGGAAAAATTCCGGTCTTGTCACCAAACTAGATTCCTTGGCGAGAGACGATTTTCTCAAGGGTTGCTTGCGTGTCTTGCAACAACTGCTCGCGGCTGTTAGGTGCTTGAGTTAGGGGAGGAACTAAGTTTCGAGCTTGAAGTGCCATGTGGAGCTGGAGTTGAGCGACATACTCACTAATATCTTCGCGCGCGAATGAATCTTGAGCGGGAGAAGGTTGCAAGTCCAATGTTTTTCCCTCCTGGCAAGTTCTACAACTTAGTTAACACTTATAGAAGCTACCACGCTCGCTTGCTCTGTGTTAACTTTGCCCCCAAGATTAAATATTTCTAAACATTCGGTAACAAATCTCTTCAAGATTGTTCCGGCCGCGACGCGATGGGGGTGAGGAACCCGCTGCAGCGGTCGAGATCGCAATTGTTCGGAAAGGAGGGGGACATTGCATTGCTCGAACCCCTCGAAGAACGATTTGTTCTCTGGAGCGATCGCCAGTTTGCGAGGGGAGCGGTTGAGTTATGAGTTTTCGCTGTCTTCTGGAAACGTTTTTTGAAACTCTTCAATTAGCTCATCTAACTCTTCTAGAGCTTGATTGACATCTAAGCGCAGAGTTCCGAGATCGGGTTTTTCGAGCAGTTGGATTAAAAACTCCCGCTTGCTCTCCAGTTTGGTCACTCCCGCACGAATTGCTTGTTCGTCCATATCCTCGCTCCTGCGATTAACTTGCTTTTTTTGCTTAAACAATCTTAACGTAGGAAAGAGAGCGCTGTTCCTAAACGTCTCGAATCGTTCCTCCGCCAAAGCGCGATCGCAAACCCGAACCCTTAGACTCACTCAACTATTCAATCTACATAATTATGCTTGGGAAAATCTCACTCGCAAAATTAGGCTTAATTGTTGGCATAAGTCTCACCCTGATGGGTATTGTGACTTATGCTCTGGGCAATGCGACTCTCAACCTTATTGGGCTATTTTATGGCGTTCCCGTTTTGTTAGGGGGGTTGGCTCTCAAGGCCGCAGAACTGAAACCCATTCCCTTCAGTCAAGAGACTCCTCCCGCGATCGTCACCCTGCGAGAGCAACAAGCAACCTCGACCCAAAACCAAATCCGCCAAGACATCACTCGCTACCGTTACGGCCAGCAGGCGCATCTGGATGAATCTCTCGAACGGCTGGGTTTAAGTCCCACCGATGAAGAGCGTCCGGTGCTTCAGACCGTGCGAGAAGCAGAAATGGGTGGAGCTTATGCGCTGGTGTTAGCGTTTGATTCTCCCTTGGTTGCGATGGAAGTTTGGCAAAAGCGTCGAGAGCAGATCGAGCGCTTTTTCGGGCCGGACATTCGCGTCGAGTTAAGCGAACCCCAAGAAAATTGGGTAGAGGTTGCGCTCATTCGCCAACTTCAGTCGGAGAACGAGGAAGGATGAGGTTGGCGAAGAGCAGGAATACACCGACACCTACTTTTCTAAGCGCACTACATACCACTGTAGATATTGCCCTGGAGCCACATCAAACTCGCAGGAGGTCTCCATCAAATGTTGAGCTTGTGCTGCGAGGGTGTCAAACTTTTGCAGCTCTCTTGGCAATTCGTTCTGTTGTTCCAAGATGTTTTTGAGTTTTTCGAGTAATTCTTCTGGGGTGAGAAACTGCTCGTCTTGGTTGGGTTCGAGAACGACGTAAGCATCCTCTTGGTACATGATTGAATCGGGCATTTTTCGAGGGAGTTGGGGTGAAAATTGCCGGAAGGGACTACTCCCACTCTGCTGTTTCTCTAGCTTCAGTTTGAATGAGAGCGTTCCGCAATTGTTCCCAGTCTAGACGATCGCTCGCCCGATATTCTAAGACTCGTCCGTTCTGAAGATAGAGGACGCGATTGCTGAATTGTCTGGCCAGTTCGAGTTGGTGGTTGACCATGACAATGGTAGTTTGTTCGGTACTGGCGAGTTCGTCCAGAACTTGCAGCAGGCGATTGGCAATGCCAACATCTAGGGCGGAGGTGGGTTCGTCGAGCAATAAAATTTTAGGGTGCATGGCCAGCGATCGCGCGATCGCGCACAGTTGTCGCTGTCCGAGAGAGAGCTGAAGTTCGCTGCGTTCTAGCCAGTCTTCGGGAATGCGAAGTCGCTTGCACCAAGTTGCAGTGCGTTCTCGAATTTCGCCTGGCGGTAAATGCTGCAATACAAGGGGATAGGCGATCGCCTCAGTAACGGCCATCCCCAATAATTTGGGTTCTTGGGGAACGAGTGCGATTTGCTGTCGCAGTTGAATAACGGGAATTTGACTATATCGCCGACCTTCAAAGGCGATAAACCCTCGACTGGGTTCGCTGAGGCGGTTGAGGAGACGCAATAGGGAAGTTTTTCCCGCACCGGAGGGGCCGACAATGGCGAGGCTATCTCCCTTTTCTAGGGTTAGGGAAATATCTTGGAGTAAATAACTCGAACCGATGGGTGCGGCTAAACTCACTTGTTCGAGTTGCAAAATGGGGGAGGAGGTCACTTCAACTATCCGATGGGGAATTGGGGAGATGGGGAAAGTGTAGCCTCCCAAAATCCTCCTGCATTTTACCCCTAAGCACCGTTCCGAACCCGCCCGGTCTCAAGGAAAAAATTGTGTTTCTTGAGAGCTAATTCCTAAAGTAAATATTAAACGCTCATGTAGTGGCGTGGCACAGCTAAAGTGAGGCATTAGATTCTAAGTCTTCATCAGGTTCAAATACAGGATATAGGTGCTTAAGTTTGACTCGTGCATCTTCGGTCGTAAATCGCCAAACGACCTTGGCTGAACTGCTGTTACGCTCTTGTTGCCATGCATCAAGTTCAGATTGAAGTTTCTCAACCGTGGCAATCCGACGGTCAAGACATTGCTGAGACAGTACCGATAGCTCAGTTTCCGCTACATTAAGCCAACTACCATGGCGGGGCGTGTGAATCAACGACCGTCGCCGTGCCACCTCCAACCCCTCGAACAAAAACCAATAGCCCAAAACAATCAAAACCCCGCGAAATCCGCCCTATATAACGTCTTCTCCGGGTGCTTGATCGCCTGCAACCGCTCCATCACCCGATTCACCGCCTTAATCGCCCGGCGCAACTTCCAGCGAGTCGGCGCTAAGATAACCCAATCGTCCATATACCGCACGGAAAAAGGGAGTGGGGAGTCGGGAATTATCACGTATTATTTGAAATTGAAGGCGATCGCTTCTTCAGTGGTGCAGAAATCAGGTTTCTCTACAACATATATTTAGGGGTGACAAGAGTTAATCAAGCACGGATGACTGAATCACGCGACCCATTGCCACCAAGCAAAACGAAGAGAAAACATCACCAACCCTAGCCAAAAAATCCCCATCACCCCATAACCCCAACGGGGATGGCGAGCTAGCAAAATTCCCAATGCGAGCGACAGAGAAACGATACCGTAAGCATAGCGATGAACGGAGTTTGTCGTCCCAGAGAAGAGAATCAGGGCGATGGAAAAGAAGCCATAGGCCGTCACCGTAGGGGTCAACTCGCGACGCATGAACCACAGGAGATATGCTCCTCCCAAAACCATCACGCCTTTAATAACCGAAGCAACCGAACTTCCCGGATCGGTTCTGAAGTTCAAAATCTGTCCCAACACGCCCAATTTTCCGGGCGATCCTAACCCCCAACCCAGCTTTGGCCAGCTTGCTTGAATTTTCAAAAACGCGAGCGGTTCGCCAAAGGCAAGGGCGCAATAGAGCATATAAAACAGCAACCCTAAAACCACAGCCAAACCGGCCGCATAAGCCATCCATTTCCGCTTTTCTCGCCAAGCGACGAAGAAAAAGGTAGGGAGAAGAACGCCCCCTGGAACTCTGGTGGCGGTCGAGAGCATTCCCCAAAACCCCGCCCAGGCGTAGCGACGGCGTTCAAAGGCATACAACGCCCCGGTCGTGCATAACAAGAAGAGTCCTTCTGTGTAGGTTACGGTACAAAAGAGGGCAAAGGGACACCACGCCATCACAGCGGTTGACCACTTGGCTGTCAAGGTTCCGTACCGCTCCGTCGCCCATTGATAGAGCAGAAATAACGCCCCCAAAAAGGCAAAATTATTAACCAGGATTCCTGCTGCTTCGTACCGCAACCCCAGAAACATGAGCGATCGCACCAGGAGAGGATAAAGGGGAAAAAAGGCAACGGGATACTGATAAGTCGAGTCGGGTGCGTAGGTATACCCTTCGGTGACGATTTGTTTGTACCACAACCCATCCCAATGGGAGAACAGTTCCCAACTTGTCGTGGGGACAAAATCGGAAATTCCGAGATATTTAGGCGGATCGACCGGCGAGAGGGAGAGAGACGGTGCAATTAGTTGGATGGCAGCGATCGCGACCAGGCGGCTGATGAGCCACATGAGCAGGACAAACACCAGTCCTTTGCGCCAGGCAACCGAGTTCTCTGTTTCCATAATTTCGAGTTGAGCGTTGCAACCTTCACACCCAATCTTGCAGCCTTTTCACCCGATCTTGCAACCGCTTCAGCTCTCCGAGCGCTCTAACGGCTTGCCTTTGTCCAACATTTGATATAGTCAAGGAAAATCGGTATAAATGCAGAATAAACCACGCAGTTGGGGAGTATCGCGATGGCAGCGAGCGACGAGTTTAAAGAGCAAATTAAAGAAGGCAAAATTGTCGAAGCCTTGACCATGGCTTTGGGGGAAGCGATTGAGTTAGAAATTACCACTTGGGTTTCGACAGAAGGCTCGGGAGAATCAACTCCCCATCGTCCGCAGCCGGGTTATTGTATGCGAACTCGCATGAATCTGGTGGATGGCGATATTGAAAATGAAGTTGGGACTGAATTTATCGGCAATGGCCCCTATCGAGAACTGCGAGAGTTTCATTTAGCTCAAGTCCAAGAAGGACGACAAATTATTCATCAAAACTTAGAGAGCTTGCACCAAATTTTCCTCACGCTGGCAGATACGATGGCTCGGTTGCGCCAACAATCCCCTTCTCGTCCGGCCCTCAACCCTTCTAGCCCAGAGTATGAGTCGTAAGATCGCCCCGCAGCAGCGAGTTAGCAGTTCGGGCGAGAGAAACGCGATCGCACAGGAGAAAATTTTTTATGGCATCAAGCGACGATTTCAAAGCAGCAATTAAAGCTGGACGGCTAAAAGAAGCACTCGTCCTCGCGATGGGCAAGTCCATTGAGTTGAATATCACAACTTGGGTCTCCCAAAGAGGCGATCGCCCAAGTCTGACCCGCCGCAGCGAAACCGCCAAGCCAGGATATCGCCTGCAAACGCGCATCAACCTGATGGCGGGGGATATCGAAAATGAAATTGGCGATCGCTTTATTGGCAATGGCCCCTACAGCGAGCTGCGAGAGTTCCACCAGCAGCAAGTGGCAGACAGCAACAAAATTCTGCAAAATAACATCCTGAGCTTGCAAAAACTCTTTAGCGTTCTCAGTTCGATTCAGCAGCAAGAGGGAGATGTGCAGATCTCCGAGCAACCGCTGGAGTTGTCAGAACCCAATAGTCCCTTACTACCCTCTTCCAAGCCCGCACCTCCGTCCCTAACGCCCGCTCCCCCTCCGTCTTCCGAAAGCGATTGGCAAGATCTGGGGACGGTTGCGGAAACCGCTCCCGATGTCCCAGACTCAGAAGATTGGGAAGGAATCGTGGTGGACGAGTTGGAGGATTTCCCCCCGGAGGCTCCCCCCTCCCCAGAAATGCCCGTCTCGGAGTTAGAAATTGAAGATTGGGAACGTTCGACAGAAGGGCAAGGCGCAATCGCCCCAGACGATTTAGAACTGGAGGAGGACATCTTCCCGTCGGAAATTGCAGCAACAGAACCCTCTGAGGATTACCTTCAGGGCGGCGAAGCCATTGCCTCTCCCGAACCCGAAGCGGATTGGGATGATTTTGTGGAAGTGCCTCCCCCAGAACTCGAACCCCCCGCTGCTCTCGACGAGGAGGAAGATTGGGGCGATTTCGCTGAAGTTCCCGCACCGGAACTCGAACCCCCTGCAGCTCTCGATGAGGAAGAAGATTGGGGGAATTTAGACGAAGCTCTCGATGCGCCCTCTGCTTCCCCCGACTCAGGTATGGCAGACGAGGAAGATTGGGGCGATTTCGCCGAAGTTCCCGCACCGGAACTCGAACCCCCTGCAGCTCTCAATGAGGAAGAAGATTGGGGGAATTTAGACGAAGCTCTCGATGCGCCCTCTGCTTCCCCCGACTCAGGTATGGCAGACGAGGAAGATTGGGGCGATTTTGCTGAAGTTCCCGCACCGGAACTCGAACCCCCTGCGGCGGAGGATATCGATCTTGGCGATGTGGAATTAGCAGAGGAAGAGGATTGGGGCGATTTTGAACCAGAACCGACACCAGACTCGAATGCCCCCAACCTCGAATCCTTGAATCTGGACAAAGCAGAAGATTGGGAAAGCGATTGGATCGAAGAAGATGTAGAGCTAGCTTCTCCCGAAGCTCGCACCGGCTCCGACAGCTTCGGTGCAGAAGAAGAGTGGGAAGACTTTGAAGCGCTCGATCCGTTTGCGACTGCCCCAGCCGAACCCACTTCCACCAGCGACGAACTTGAAGAAAATTGGGATGATTTCGCTGCCGACGAACTCGAACCCTACCCCAAGCTCCCCGAAGACGATTTCAGCACAACCGAACCCACTGGGGCAATTCCCATGCCTCCCCCTGCAAGTCAGGACTGGGAAAGTGAGGAAGCTGAATTTGGGACTGAAATTTCTCCCAACCCATCGGCATCAGATGATGACTTGTTCGAGGGGCTAACGGCCGCTGACGCTCGCAAACTACCAGAAGAGTAACGACCGAGATTGGAAGACTGAAATCCAGGGAGATTAAGATTGTGGCTCAGGGAAAAAATCGCAAGGCTCGCAAAAACCAGCTCGAAAAAACTAAATCAGCTCCAGACCCCAAGGACAGGCGATCGCGCCTGCAATCTCGACTCAATGATTTTGTTCAATCTTTGGGCGGCGTGTTAGTTGATATCACCGCCTTAGAAGTGAACACAATGGTGGTCACGCGCATCACGGGGGATAAGTTTAATGCTTGGCAAACCTATCGGGATGTTTACGCCATCGATTCCGCCTATTTAGAGCGCCATCAAATTCACGAGTCCCTGCGCGATCGCTACCGCGAACTGCGCCGCCGCCTCGAACTCGAGTACGCTCTGCTGGCGACCAATCCCAACTCAGAATTGTACGATCCCGGTGCGATCGCCTCAGTCAAAGAACGTCGCATCCTGACCGATCCTTCCCTAGACATGAGCGAGAGCAGTACGCTGCTTCCCGACCCCCTCAAACCCACAACGTCTGAAGAGATTGCTCAAGTCCAGGAATTATTAAATGACAGCGTTTTTCTGCGAAGTTTGCGAAAAATGGGGGAGTTAAAAGCATGTTTGGATTGTCGCAACCAAGCCATGCTAGCAATGGCCGCTGCCTACCCAGAAAGCCTTCCCTCTGCCATTTCTAAAGCCGTAAAAACGGATATGATTTACGCCCAAACCATCATTCAGCTCGATGGCGACATTATCAATCGCTACAGCGAAGAAATTTTAGATCATCCCCAAAAAGACTTAATTCTCAAGATTCACAAAGAGAGCGTAGAAGCAGGAGAAAGACAATGGCGAGGACTGTTAGGATTTGTTGTTGATGTTGTCCAAACAGCACTAGAGAAAGGGGCAAGTTTAGGGTTGCTCGCCTTCGATCGCAAGCGATAAATGCCCAATTAACCGAGCGATATATTGTGCAGCAAAACTTATCCAAACAACGTTCTCCCAAACGTCGCCAGCAAACGGTCGAATCTTGCATCCAAATTCAGAAAGAAAAAATCACCTCGCGCAAGGTTCTCTTCCACAGTATCAATTTTTATCTCAACCAAGAGACGCTCTCTCTGTGTGGAGCCGTTAAAGAAAGCGGCGACCCTTTGCAATTTCAATCTTCTTTTTTGACAGATTTGCGCTACTATGCGATCTTTCAAACAACTCTGACGTTTGTGACAGTTTATCAAGCAGAAGAATCCGAACAAGTCATGATTCGGAGCCTTGTTTCTCTGGATGGCGACGCAACCAATCAAGTGTGCCAAGCTTGTTTAGAAAAACCCCAATTTGCCCTCCAAATTACCTCAATTCATCACTGGCTCATCCATCAACTGATGCGCCAACTTCGCTTTCAGGCAGAACGTTGGACGAATGGGTTTTCCTGGCTCATTTCCTCCCTATTAACCGGTGCTAGCGTCCTCTTAAACTTGTCGCAATTTCAGGAAATGCATCCCACCTTCTGGTTGCTTCCATTGGCAATGTCTTGGCTGTTGCAGCAAGGAATTAAGCGTTTGTTGCGCTGGCGGATGCCTTCCCTACACCGCTGGTTGCTGCGCCAACTGCTGTTGGGTTGGTTTTCGCGCGGCCAGCGATTGAGAAATATGGCCTTAGGACTCTTGGAATGGTTTGGAATATAGAAGGCTAAAACAAAACGAAAGTGGTTATTAAGATAAACTTGACTCTATTGATATACTCGTCTGCCTTAAAAGTAGCGACGGAGTTCTAACGGTTTGTCCACTTTTCAACAAATCCTCCCTTGAAGCCAACTATTTTGCGATTCTTTCCTCGTTCCTCAGTGCTGAAGAAACTTGGCCTTCTATTTCTAGCCTTTTTCTTTGGATTGGCGATCGCTCTTTTCATCTTCAAGCTAACTGTCGTTGAAATTCCAGTTTTCGGCTTCCACGATATTATCGATCTGGAAAATCCTGCAGAGATACCGCCTCAACGTCCCAGCGTTGATGGAGATTATTCCAAACAAGAGCTCGAAAATTTTATCGAACATTTAGTTCGGGAGAATTATTGGTTCCTCTCGACCCAAGATCTCGATCTATATTTTCTGAGCGATCGCAAAAAAACTATTCCAGAAGAACGACGAAAACAACATCCAATTCTTCTATCTTTTGACGATGGATATACCAGCGCGCACAAAAATATTTTGGCAATCCTGGAAAATATCGAAAAAAAGTATCAACAAAAAATTAAGGTTGTTTGGTTTATTAATCCTGCTTTTATGGGCCGTCCCGGATCTCAACTCGATCACGCCAGTTGCAAAGATTTACGCTTGGGTTTAAAAAAGGGTTACTATGATTTGCAATCTCACGGCTTAACTCACCATAATTTAACCGATCTCTCAACAGAAAAATTAACGTTTGAACTCTCAGAATCTCAAAGAATGTTGCGAGAATGCACTCAAGATTTAGATTCAGACAAGATTGTTGCAACCCATCTCTCATACCCCTTTGGCGCTGTTAATAAAACAGTCGAACAAGCTACAGCAAAATACTATCAAGCTGCCTATTTGTACAACAGCCGAATCTTGCGTCCCGCTAGCTTGAAAAATAAATATCAGATTCCTCGACTGACAATTTATACAGGAACGCCTCTTTCTAAATTAAAAATATTAGCAGCGGGAGGCTGGTTGTAATCTCTTCTTCCGTAAAAAAGCCAGCGATTCATTCTTCCTTTTGCCGTCTTTCCTCTGCTTCCGCCTCGTGCAACGCTTGCACCGGAGACTGGCGGCGTCGGCGATACCAAGTCGAAACCCCAACCAGAATTCCCGTCAGCGTCAAGGCAAAGAGTATGGGAATTACATCACCTTGACTCAGTGCTTGCAACCCCGAACCCATCATCACAAATGGCAAGACTCCCGGAACCGTTCCCAATAGAGTCCCAATTAAATAATCGCGAAATCGAATTGACGTTAAACCCGCTGCAAAGTTGACAATTCCGTAGGGAATTAGGGGCAGCAGGCGAATGGCAAACATATAAAATAGCCCCCCCTGACGCATTTCTGCATCAATCGCTTCCCAGCGACCGGCCAATCTTTGTGCCACCATTTCGCGTCCGACAGTGCGAGTAAAAGCAAAGGCAACAATCGCCGCAATTACTGCTGCAACTGTCGTCCATAACGTTCCCCACCAAACTCCAAAAATAGCGCCACCACTGAGATTGAGTGGAGTCGAGGGCAAGATTAAGAGCGTGCCGATGGTGTAGAGAACAATGTAAATAATCGGGGCCCAAATCCCGGCTTGTTCTAGCCAGAGTTCAATTTGCTCTCGCTCGATTCCTCCTAGGAAATAGACTCCAATTGCCGTGGCAACAATACAAAAAACTAGGAGAAGAATAAGGCTAGTCTTCGCTTTCAAAATGCAACTCCGGGGAATTAGTAATCAGTGTCTGCTCTGAAGCTAAGCTAGACTGTGGTTTCAAACCATAAACATCTCGCACGAAATAAAGCGGCCGTCCTTTGACTTCTTCGTAAACGCGACCTAAATATTCGCCGATAATTCCGAGGGTAATTAACTGAATGCCCCCGAGAAAGAGAACAGACACAATGGTCGATGCATAACCTTCGACATCGACTCCAAAAATTAATGTCCGAAGGACGAGAAAACTGGCATAGAATAAGGAAAGTAGGGAAATAAATACGCCGATGTAACTCCATACTTTCAAAGGCAGCAAGCTAAACGAAGCAATGCCATCAATGGCAAAGTTCCACAGTTTCCAGTAATTCCAGGTGGTTGTGCCTTTGAGGCGAGGTTCGCGGTCGAAGAGGACAGATGTTTGTTTGAAACCGACCCAGGCGAAGAGGCCTTTCATAAATCGCGTGCGTTCGGGCATTTGTTTGAGTGCTTCGACGACGCGGCGGTCGAGGAGACGAAAGTCGCCCGTGTTGCGGGGGATGGGAACGCGACTCATGCGACTAATGGTGCGATAGAAGGAGTCGGCGGTAAAGCGCTTGAGCCAGGTTTCTCCTTGGCGCGATCGCCTTGTTCCGTAAACCACATCGTAGCCTTCTCGCCATTTCTCTATCAATTGCCCAATCAGTTCTGGCGGATCTTGCAGGTCAGCATCAATGGGAATAATGGCTGCTCCCCTGGCATAATCGAGGCCTGCTGTGAGCGCAATTTCTTTGCCAAAGTTTCGAGATAAATTTACAACCCCGATCGCCGGATTTCTGCGGTGATGGTCAATGAGGCATTTCAACGTATTATCTCGACTGCCATCATTGACACAGACAATTTCATAGCTGACTTTTAAACTATTGAGAACGGATTCCAGTCGTTCGCAGAGGTAATCAAGATTGGCTTCCTCGTTGTAAACAGGTACGACAACTGAAAGCTCGATATTGTCCGGGATCGAGGACATGGTTTTGAAGGACAAGAGTTACTTCACTGGCTAAGGTTAATTCTAAGCTAGATGCTTCCCCAATTAGAGTTCAGAGTTCAGAATTCAGAGTTCAGAATTCTGAGGACTGCTACGCTTTTATAAAGTTACAGAATGCTTCAATTGCAAGTGTTGCATCAATTTTGAAGGGTCAGCTCAATTTTCGCCCCGGTCTACTCAGTTGCGTGCTGCCGATACCATTCGATAGTGTTTTTCAAGCCCTGGCGGAAGTCCATTTGCGCGACAAATTTAAAGGCTTCTTTGGCTCGCGAGGTCTCCAGACAGCGACGAGGCTGACCGTTGGGTTTATCGGTTTGCCAAACAATTTCTCCATCAAATTCCATCAGTTCGCAAATCAGTTCGACTAAATTGCGAATGGAAATTTCTTCATTTGTGCCTAAGTTGACAGGTTCTGGATCGCTGTAGGCTTGTGTTGCCATGACAATTCCCCTGGCTGCGTCGGTGGAATAGAGGAATTCGCGGGTGGGACTGCCGTCTCCCCAGGCGGGTAGGGTGCGATCGCCTCGCTGCTGGGCTTCGTGGACTTTGCGAATGAGGGCAGGGATGACGTGAGAGCTGTTGGGGTTAAAGTTATCTTCCGGGCCGTAGAGGTTAACGGGAAGAAGGTAAACGCCGTCGAAGCCGTACTGCTGGCGATAGGACTGGAGTTGAACGAGCAAGGCTTTTTTTGCAATGCCGTAGGGAGCGTTCGTTTCTTCCGGATAGCCGTTCCAGAGATCGTCTTCTTTGAACGGGACGGGGGTGAATTTTGGGTAGGCGCAAATGGTCCCAACGCAGACAAATTTTTCCACGCCGGCTTGATAGGCCGCGTGAATGAGTTGCGTGCCCATCATCAAGTTGTCGTAGAACAGTTCGGCGGGCTTTTCTCGGTTTAAGCCAATGCCACCGACATGAGCGGCGAGGTGAACGATAATATCTTGGTTTTGAGCAGCTTGCTGGCAAGCTTCCAGGGTTCGCAAATCGCAATCGCGCGATCGCGGTACGGTAATTTTATCGGCCCGAGCGCCAGCCTGACACAACTGCTCCACGACTTGCTTGCCAAGAAATCCAGCACCGCCCGTAACCAGAATTCGTTTTTCGCTTAAATCTAGCATTGTTACTATTTTCGATCCCCGATATTTGAATCCGTCATTAAAGCGCGACATTCCACACATGAGAACATCGCTTAGTCCTATACCCACCTTCTCAAGAGTTGGGCCTTTGAGATGATGTCATCCGAGCGCGTACCGTTAGGTCGGCGCAGCCATCGCGCGGCATAGAATTAACCAACAACAGTGCAATCTCCAGCACAATTTTTAATCCACCACATTCGTTGTTCCCACACTTTGCCGGATATAAGCATTATCTTTGAGTAATTTCTCAGCCGCAGCCCCATTCGGAGACGGCACGCCGATCGCGGCCAAATCGGCCTCAACCATCAGTTGAACGAGTTCTTGAAACGTCACAGAAGGTTTCCAACCCAACTTTGTTCGGGCCTTCGTCGGGTCGCCAATCAACAAATCGACTTCTGCTGGACGAAGATAGCGCTCGTCAAACTCAACATAATCTTGCCACTTGAGATTGACGCAGCCAAAGGCGAGATCGAGAAATTCTCGAATGGAATGGGTTTCCCCCGTCGCCACCACATAATCATCGGGTTGGTCTTGTTGCAACATCAACCACATCGCTTTCACGTAGTCCTTGGCATAGCCCCAATCGCGCTTAGAGTCTAAATTTCCTAAAAACAACTTTTTCTGCAGTTCTGCGACAATGCGGGCAACCGCACGAGTAATTTTACGAGTCACAAAGGTTTCACCGCGTCGGGGCGACTCGTGGTTAAACAAAATTCCGTTGCAGGCAAACAACCCGTAAGACTCCCGGTAATTCAAAGTTTGCCAATGGGCATAAACTTTAGCGCAGGCGTAGGGACTGCGGGGGTAAAAGGGAGTTGTTTCCTTTTGCGGAACATCTTGAACTTTACCAAACATCTCGGAGGAACCCGCTTGATAGAAGCGAACTTCAATTCCCGTGCGGTGCTGATAATCGCGAATCGCTTCTAGCAAGCGCAGCGTCCCCATCCCCACTGTATCTACGGTATATTCGGGGGAGTCAAAACTAACGCGGACGTGGGATTGAGCGCCTAAATTGTAGATTTCATTCGGCTTTATCTCTTCGAGCAAGCGGCGCAACGTTGTCCCGTCGGTTAAATCGCCGTAGTGAAGGAAAAGCTTGGCATTAGCACTGTGGGGGTCAACATAAATGTGATCGATGCGATCGGTGTTGAAGGTGGAAGTTCGCCGAATGATGCCGTGAACTTCATACCCTTGTTCGAGTAAAAATTCGCTTAAGTAGGAACCGTCTTGACCGGTGATCCCCGTAATCAAGGCTGTTTTGGGTTGGGTCATGCTCGCTTTTCCTGTACCAATATGGATATTACCGGAGTTCTAGGGTTAACAATCCTGGTAGCGAATAACGGTACTCGCCTCGCACAGCGGCAGAACCAATTTGCCCACCAAGAATAACCGACAGTCGATCTGCCAATCCTTCACTTAAATTAACCCAAAAAAATCCCAAGCGACAGGGGACTAGCGCAAATTTGCTAGAACGACCGAACAGGCAAAAGCAATTGGGGAGGTCACTTTCCCTCAGCTAACCGTCTCAAAACAAGAAATTTTCTCTCCTTCAATTCAGCTCAATTCGCTCAATAAGCACCGTTGTTTTTGGGAAAGAGAATCACCCCCACGGTTTTGATCGCAATAAACAAATCCATCCACCACGTTCGACAAGCCGCATAGTAAACATCGATTTTCACGCGGCGATCGTAGGGAATGTCGTTGCGTCCCGATACCTGCCAGAGTCCGGTAATTCCAGGTTTAACCGTCAGAACTTTATCGATGTGACGGCCGTATTTCGGCAGCTCTTCAGGAACGAGAGGCCGGGGGCCGACAACGCTCATATCTCCCATCAACACATTCCAGAATTGGGGAAATTCATCCAAACTGGTATATCGGAGGAATTTACCAATGGCGGTAATTCGAGGGTCTTGTCTGAGCTTAAAATCCTGCTCGAACTCTTGGCGAAGTTGAGGAGACTCATCCATCATTTCCTCTAACTTGGCCTCTGCATTGTCGACCATCGTCCGGAATTTGATACAGCCGAAGGACTTGAAGTTTTTCCCAACTCGCTTTTGGGTGTAAAAAACCGGCCCGGACGAACTCAGTGCAATGAGACCCGCCAACAAAACGTACATGGGCGAAAACAAAATCAAAACGGCTAAGGAAAACACCACATCGAACAGCCGCTTGGCGAAACTTCCGTCTAAAACGTTGAGAAATAGACTCGTTCGCCTATTTCTGGAGGTTGGAGATACAAAACTCCTTGCCATCAACCCCCGTAAGAGTTTGACGGAGACAAGTTGGCTATTAGCAGTCATCTTACTCCTTCACTTCACACACTTCACACCACACAGTCCCGATCATATAGCTACTAGACACTTTATGGGCAGGATTTCTTTCAAATCCCTTAGGAATTTGGATCGAGACGCTCCCCTTGTTCTTCTCGACAGCAGCGGTCGAGAAAGTCTAGATAGCGGCTTTTAAAGATTGTCGGTGCAAACTTGGCAGCTTGCAAGCGACAATTCTCTGGATTAATGGTTTCCCGAATCTCCTCAAAAAATTGAACGGCTTCGCTTAAAGCAGCTGGCGTTTGGGGAGAGAACAGCAATCCCGTCCCCAGTTGAGATGACTGTCGAATGTCAAGAACAGTTTCCAAACTTCCTCCCATACTGTAGGCAATAACGGGGGTTCCGCAAGCTTGCGCTTCGACTGGGGCAATGCCAAAGTCTTCACAAGCTGCATAGACAAAGGCTTTGGCCTGTGCCATATATTGCTCGACCACTTCGTTGGGTTGCACTCCAAGAATTTTGACATTGGCTTTGGCTAGCTTGCGAATTTGCGGCAATTCCGGGCCGGAACCGATCGCGACGAGGGGAAGTCCGAGCTGATTGAAGGCGCGGACAATTAAAGATACTTGTTTATAGCTGACAAATCGGGACACCGTCAGATAAAAGTCTTCTTTCTGAGGTTGAAAGGTAAATCGCTCGATGTCTACAGGGGGATAAATCACCTCGGCCGGACGGCGATAGCAGCGCCAGATGCGACGAGCGGTGTGTTTGGAGTTGGCGATGAAATAATCGACGCGGTTGGCGGAGAGGGTATCCCACTGGCGCAGTTTGTGGAGGAGATAGCGCGTGGCGATGCCGGGAATTCCCCGGCCGAGGCGGCTGCTATTGAGGTAGTCAAAGGTCATATCCCAGGCGTAGCGCATGGGGGTATGGCAATAGCAAATGTGGCGTTGGTGGGAGCGGACGAGTACGCCTTTGGCGACGGCGTGGGAGGAGGAGAGGATGAGATCGTAGTCGCTGAGGTCGAGTTGTTCGATTGCGAGGGGGAGGAGAGGGAGGTATTTCTGTACGCCGTTGCGCGCGAGAGGAAGGTGCTGGAGAAAGGTGGTCCCAATTTTGCGGCCGAAGAGGTAACTGTCGGGATTGACCGATTCAAAGTCAATGAGCGCGTAGAGATCGGCTTCGACGTGTTTGAGAATTTCTTGGACGACGAGTTCGGACCCCCCGGTTGCTTTGGGGGTGAGCCATTCATGCACCAGCGCAGTTTTCATGTTGTTCGGGGTAGGAAGTTCGTCAATATATTCTGCTTGGGCGCTAGCGGGAGTTGCGATCGCTTTTTATTTGAGGAACTGTTTGGGGTTCCAGGGGCGATCGGAGCGGTAACCGATGATGACATTATCCCATTGCGGTTGTTCGGGATTATCTGGGCGACCCTGATACTTGATATAGCCTCTTTGATACCAGCGATCGCCGAGTGCGGGGAGCGGTCGCGGTTTTCCGCGTGCGGACTCCGGGAAAATCCGATCTACCCATTTGCGCGCGATCGCGTCGCTGAGTTTTTCGTCTTTGCCTTTGGCATAAATAATCGTTGCGTAGGGAGAATCGTTTTCAGCGCTAGGGCTAAAGAGCAAGAACAGGTCAACTTCGGGGAGGTTTGCGATCTGTTCGACATAGCCTTGTTGAGCGCCTTGAGGGTGAAGAGAGTGGTAATAGTAGGCGAGATGCCAGGAGGCCACTCTGACGATTTCGGGTTCTGCGCCATTACCCATCTCGACCAACAAGGGTTCGAGCACGGCAATTTTTTCGCTCTCTTCTGTTGCGGCTGCGATTGCAATATTGACCCTCCCCATTTGCATTAAGCGACGAATGGCAGTTGCGTCCCGACTAAAGCGTTCGTGGGCATCAAATGCCAGGTCGCAAGGAAAATATTTGATGTAGGGTTCGGGAGATGAGGAATTCTCCAAAATATCGAGTATCCATTCACCTACCAAAGAGGATTTTCTGGGAGCAGGAGCGCCCCAGAGAAAGGCTCCAGCAATTCCAGGGCGCTCAACTTCCTTATCTCGGATAAGGGGCATCATCTCTTCCATTAAAGGAAGTTCTTCAGTTGAAGAGCGATCGCGCCCGACTGGACTGCAAAATTTGCCAATTTTGTAGGCCGCACAAGCTCTGATGCTGAGATCGCTTGCATCAAGAGCAGTCAGCAACTCAGTCCGAGCTGCTGGCCAGTTGGTACCGCAACCGTCGTATAGAATTCGAGCCGCTCGAATTGCCTCGTTGCTGGGGTGCTGGCGACGATGGCGCTTCTCCAGGTCGTCTAACCATTGGAGGATGAGATTGCGGTAAAGGGGGGCTTCGTCCAGAGGGTCGTAGGAGGTTCTTTCTGCATTGTGAAGAAAGCTCTTGCAACAATCTTCAAAGATTCCCGGAGTCACAGTTTCTTTGGTCGCGATCGCGTCGAGAATGGCAGGAAGGCGTTCTTCAATGGCGTTTGGGGAAGAATCGGAGTTGCGAGAACGCTGCCGATTTTCTTGCCCTATAGCTGTTGCCAACCGTTCCACTGCGCGCGATCGCGTTCGAGGTTCGTCGCTGGCAAGCAATTCGGTAAAGGTGTTAAAAATTTCGTCCCACTGTTGGCGGCTATAGGTGCGATGCAGGGGAATGTCCAGACATTCCTCGAACGTTCGTCCTTCCCAGTAGGGAGCGATCGGTGCGGGTCTTAACGCGATAGCAAGAAGGTCAGACTCAAGGGTTTCTCGCGGTGTTTCTTCTGGAGCCATAATAGCGATGAATTAAAATAATCCTGTTTTTCGCAAGGCAGAGAATGTCACTTTAACCCCACAATAATTCCACTGTAGAGGGTTTGGAAGCGCGCAACATCGAGGGGCTCTTCCGAATTGTTCCAAGTCGCTGCGATGCAATAGCTTTGGCCGTCCTTGCTTTGCACCCAGGTGGTCATGTTGAGAACGCCGGGTTCGGAACCGCCTTTGAAGGCAATTTTTTCCCAGTTGTCGGGGTTGGCAACGCCGGGATTAATTTCCATCAGGGGGAGAGAGCTAACGGAGGCGATCGCGTCGCACAATTCCCGGACGCTGAAGAACCATTCCACATCAATCGCTTGCGGCCCGCCTTCAAACAGATCGACCCCTGGCAAAGCGGCACTCTCCAGGCGGTCTAGCAAGTGACGGCGCGAAGCCTCACTGCCTCTGCGGTACTGCACTAAGAGCGCCCTATTTTCAGGGTTTTTGAGGGCGAAAAAATCGCGGGTGGTGAGGAAAGGACGATTGCGCGGGGTCAACGCTTCAATCGTTTCGCGACCGAGGAGGTGGATGAGAACATCGGTGGCAGTATTGTCGCTTTGAGAAATCATCAACGCCGCTAGCGAGTGCAGGGTTAGGGGGGAGTTGTCGGGCCAGGTTTGGAGCGTTCCAGAGGGCAAACTTTTCCACTGGGGTTGCAGTTCGACGGTATCCGACCAGGCGCGTTCCCCCGTGTCAATTTGCTGTTGGAGCGATCGCAAGACAAAGAGTTTGAAAGCGGAACCAACAGCTAGGGGTTGCTCGGCGTTGAGTTCCCCTCGAACTTCCCCGTCTTTGAGAACGAGCAAGCTGGTTTGGCCGGGGAAAGTTTTGAGTTGGGCGATCGCCTCCTCCACCGAAATGGCCTGCGCGCGAGGCGGGCCAAACCACAGTGCCGCAATTTGTCCCTCCCGATCTAAAACAATTTTGGTGGGAACCGACCCCTGCTCAAACACAATAAGAAAATCGCTTCCCGACTGCTCAACCCTTTGATAGTCTCCCAATCCTGTTTGCAGGCCGCTGACAATTTCCTCAATCTGGGAGAAGGGAATGGCAGTGAGAAATCCCGGTGCAAACCACTCGCGTTGCAGTTGCGGTTCGACAAACAGGCGCGCGATGGCAGCTTCGGAGGTTAAGGGTTGACTGAGAGCAACACTTTGAAACGCGAACCACAAGGCTAAAACCAGTCCAATTATCTGTTTTGTGCGATCGGCAAAAGCAACGTGTCTCATTTCCCGTTCTCCCCCTGTCAGAAACTGTTAACCGCTGACTGAAATTATTGCTTGGGTTGGCAATAGCCATTGATCCCGGATACCAACTCCGGTTCGGGTTTGTTAATTTGTTGAACTTGATTGAGGGCCGCCTCCGCCGCCGAGCGATCTTTTTTCTCAAATGCTTCAACAAATGCGCGGGTTGCTTTGGCATTGTCCTGATACATTTTGATGAACCCCGCACGGTACTCGTTTAATTTTTCGTCTGTCAGTTCGAGAGCTTCCATGTCTTGAGAGGCTTGCTCCATCGCATCTGCGGCTTGTAACATCGCCTGAGGGTCGTCTGTTTGTCCGCCGTTTGTCAACTGGTTGGCTTCGTTAACTGCTTGGTTAATAATTCTGAGAATGTCATCGCACTGAGCGACTCGACTTTTGCCGCAACTGGCGACAGACAAAGCGATCGCCGCACACACAGTGGCAAGAACAGAAGCTCGAAGCAAACAAGGCATTGATAATTTAGTCTCCACGCGAACAACGAGTGCAAGAGCAAGTGTTGGATTGCCCCACAGTCAAACCGAATCAGGCAAAAGCTTACTGTCTTAAGGTTCGTTTGAGCTGTAATTTAACTTAAACTTTACTTTAGTTTTTTCGTTTTCTGCGAGAAATACAGGCAAGCGCGATCTGCGGTTAGGATTGGGAAATTGAGAATTGAAAAATAAGAGAATGTTAGAGTCTCTCGATTTAGACCTGACCCTCGACAAAGCCACCTACCAGTCCAAAATTGAAGAGTTGATGTTGCAGTTGCGATCGCTTCAACAGGCTTGTCGGCAACAGAAACTTCCGGTGATTGTCGTGCTGGAAGGTTGGGCCGCAGCCGGAAAGGGCGCTTTGGTGAAAACAATGGTGAACTATCTCGACCCCAGAGGGTTTGCCGTCCATCCTATCCTCTCTGCAACGCCCCAAGAACAGTCCTATCCTTTTCTCTGGCGGTTTTGGCAAAAACTCCCAGAGAAAGGCAGTATCGCCATTTTTTACCACAGTTGGTACGCTCGCGTCTTAGAAGATCGCCTGTTTGGTCGGTTCCCCGAAGCGCAAGTTCCAGGAGCAATGGCTCAAATTAACGCTTTCGAGCGCCAGTTAGTCGATGATGGAGGGGCGATCGCGAAATTCAATCTTCATCTCAGTCGCAAAGAATTAAAAAAACGCCTCAAAAAATCTGCGGCTGACGAACTGACAGCTTGGCGCGTTCGTCCCGAAGACTGGCAGCAAGCCAAACACTACAAAGCCTACGCTGCTCTTGTGGAAGACATGCTCATTCGCACCAGTACTGGCGTTGCCCCCTGGACGCTGGTTGAAGGAAACTGTCAGCGCTGGGCTCGGGTGAAAGTTCTCTCCCAACTGGTTGCCATCATCACCGAAGCGCTGGATCGACAAATGATTCAACTTCCCCAGCCACAAACCTCTTCCCAACAAGAATTATTACCCACCGAACCCAATTTTCTAGGCAAAGTAGACCTAACACTGCGTCTCGAACGCCCTGAGTACAAAAAAAGATTGCGGCGCGCGCAAATTGAGTTGCTCAAACTGCAGCGCAGCATCCACGAACAAAAGATTCCCGTCTTGCTGCTGTTTGAAGGCTGGGATGCTGCTGGGAAAGGAGGAGCAATTAAACGCCTGACCGATATCCTAGATCCTCGCAGCTACGATGTAAATACCTACGCCGCACCATCGGATGAAGAGAAACAACATCACTACCTCTGGCGCTTCTGGCGGCGACTTCCCCAAGCTGGCAAGATAGGCATCTTCGACCGCAGTTGGTACGGTCGCGTGCTGGTGGAGCGCGTGGAAGGGTTTGCGACGGACGTGGAATGGCGGCGAGCTTACCGAGAGATTAATGAGTTTGAAACTCAACTCAAAACCGCTGGTTATGTCTTAGTCAAATTCTGGCTGCACATTAGCCCTGACGAGCAGCTCAAGCGGTTCGAGCAGCGCCGCGATAATCCCTTTAAATCTTACAAACTCACGGATGAAGATTGGCGAAATCGGGAGCAATGGGCGCTTTATGATGTAGCGGTTAATCAAGCGATCGGACGTACGAATACTCCGGCTTCTCCTTGGACGGTGGTTCCGGGAAATAACAAATACTACGCTCGCGTTTTTGTCATTGAGACTGTTATCGAAGCAATTCAAGCGGAGCTCAAACGACGGATTTAGAAACTGTTCTCTAATTCTCCACCGTAACGGGCGTTCCCATTTCAACTTGGTCAAACAGAGCCAAAACATCTTCGTTTCGCATCCGCACGCAGCCATTGGAAGCCGCACGACCAATCGAAGAAACCGTGGGGGTACCGTGGAAGCCGATGATTCCGTTAGACATTTGAGCAAACCCGATCCATCGCAGTCCCAAAGCACTGTTCGGGCCTGGGGCCGTAACCTTCCCCGTCCAGGGACTTTGCCAAACCGGATTTTCAATCATTTGGAAGACTTCGTACTCTCCAGTCGGAGTTGGCGTACTCGCTTTGCCCACTGCGACGGGATAGCTGGCGATCGCGGTTTCCCCCTGATAGACATAGACACGACGCTCGCCCAGACGCAGAACTAAGCGGACATTTCCTTCAACTTCGGGCAGGTAGAGCGACGGATCGCCAAGGGGAGGGAGATTTTGCCACAGGGAGGTCGGCGATGTCACTTCAAGCTTGGAAACTAAATCGCCGCTTGATTCTGCAGCGATTGGAGGATCGACAGCGAAGGCACGACCTTGACTGAGGATGGGTAAAAGGGCCGTACTGACTCCTAAGAGAGTCAAGCACTGTATTTGCAGTACGTTTTTCCAAAACGCTTTTTTAGTCCCTTTTACCCGTGCCGTCATGTTTGACTCCTTACCCAAAATTGCGAATGATGGACAGCTTTTTTAATATTAATTATTCTACCTGAGAGATTCCGGAGTATGGGTTGACTCTCAGGGAGGAAATCCTCTTTTATTTCTTAGAGTCTTGGGGACGGAAATCGGTTCCCGCTTTTTGCAAAAACATTGTCGCGAGGGAGGCGATCGCTTTTATCAAGCTACGGAATGGGGTCGCGAGTCGCCGATAAATTCAACGGGGTACCATTCCGGAATCGCTGCCAATCTTCCTGTAGATTCGCTATAATTCTGAGTCAATTTCGGAGCCTTAATTCCGAACTGACAATGAAATAGCCAACTTAACACTGGTGCGAGGTTCATTTGAAAACAATGTTAAATTACAAAAAACTGATTTTTGCCCCTCTCCTTGCTTTGTCTCTTTTCTTCAATGGCTGTACTGAGACGGAGACGGAAACGACAACCACTGAGTCCCCTTCTCCTGTAGCCGCTGAGAGTCCGGCAGAATCTCCGGCAACAGAAGAAAGTCCCGCAGCCGAATCGCCTTCTGAAACTGAAGCAGGAGCTGAAGAGATCGATCTCAGTGCAATTATTGGGACAAAAGCAGAGGGCTGGATGCCGAAAGCTCTCGCCGACTACAAGCTCAAGGAAGATATGACTCCGGAGGAAGCGGCTAAGGAAATTGCGGGGGCTGAAGCCATTTCCGAGTTTGGCTTTAGTGAAGTGAAGGTTGAAGATGTGCCGGGAATCCAGAAATATGAGTTCTACTTTGCCAAAGATGATTCGGGAAAGCCGACGCAATTGAAGAATGTGACCCTAGTTTTCGATCCGGCCCTGAAGAGCAAAGTCTCGTTTGAAGAGATGGCAAAAGCGCTGAGTGAGAAGTATGGGGAGGTGGAACCAGATGAGATTGAGAAGGGGATTGTCACCTGGTCGGGCCCCAGTCTCTCGATCGCGCAACTGACGAAAGGAACGAATGATTTTGAGGGATATGAGTTTGAAATAGCCGTCCCAGAGTAATTGCGCTCTGAAAGTTTGGAGGCGATCTCGCTTAAGTTTCCTGGGTGCGATCGCCTCTATTTTTTTAACCCACTAACACGAGATTGGTTTCCACCGCGTGACAACCGGGTTCAGATCGCGCGATCGCTACGGCACGATCCAATACCCCTTGGTTGGGAAGCTGACCCTTGAGAACCTTAACCGTCATCTCGTCGGCTGGCAGCCGATCCACCAAATCAACAATTGATTCGCTCATGCACAATTCCTTCAAGTGGCAACGCTATCTAACCACAAGAGACTAATCCTCATTTCCGGATCTCCATCTAGCGCTAACCAGCGGACGAATCCTTCAATTTGCTAGAGTTTGCTGAAGGATGAATAAGAATTTAGAGTTCAGAGTACTGCTATCGCTTTTATCAAGCTACAGAATTGATAAATGTTTAATGCTCAATGCTCAATGAACTGATGACTGATAACCGAAATGACCTATAACCTCAGAATTGCCGATTTGCCCCTCAGCGAACGTCCTCGCGAGCGATTGTTAGAAATAGGAGCCAAACACCTAGCAACGGCAGAATTGATGGCAATTTTACTCGCCACCGGCCAGGGAAAAGGCAAACTCTCAGCGGTGGGTTTGGGACAATACCTGTTGCAAGAACTCAGTCAATATCAGCGCGATCCTCTAGATGTTTTGCGGGATATCAGTCCTCAAGAGTTAATGAAAGTTTCGGGGATCGGCCCGGCAAAAGCCAGTACGATCCTCGCTGCTGTCGAACTGGGAAAACGAGCCTTTCAATTCCGTCCGAAAGAACGAGCCACAATTGAGAGTCCCGAAGCTGCCGCAGCGTCCCTCAGTCACGAACTTATGTGGCAGTCACAAGAACGCTTTGCGGTCGTCCTCCTAGATGTCAAAAACCGTTTAATTGGCACTCAAGTCATTACCGTCGGGACGGCGACGGAAACCCTCGCACCGCCAGCCGAAATCTTCCGGGAAGTCATTCGCCAAGGTGCAACCAAGCTGATTGTGGCTCACAACCATCCTTCGGGGAATGTTGAACCCAGCCAGGATGATATTTTTCTCACAAAAAGATTGTTGCAGGGAGCGCAGTTTCTCAATGTTCCCTTGGTCGATCATTTAATTTTGGGCAATGGCAATCATTGCAGTCTGCGCCAGCTCACCGATCTCTGGACGCACTATCCTCAGGGTGATTGATCTAGGACTGACAATCCTATTGATGATTCAGGGCGCAAGCATTGCGCCCCTACCGCCTACTCCCAAAAGCTAAAATCTGCGATGAGAGCGGATCGCAACGTTGAAGGTTAGAGAATTTTTCAACGCCCAAATTCAATGCCCAACAGCTTATCGAGATTCTGGCGATCGCAACGGTCAAATTCCAATAAGTTAACGAAGGGCAATCGGGGCGAAGTGCTAAATTAGAGCTAAATTGCATTGCACGCCGGCCAAAGTTTTGTCGTTCAAATTGCCAATTGGTTGTTATTAGTTGACGGCAACTCGCCCATGACTCAGGACTGAACAATGACCTCACCTCTTGTTAAGCGCTTTCTGGTTAGCTTCGAGCGACACAAACTCATCGGACTGTTCGGTTTTGTCTTTGTGGTGGGTTTGTCCGGCGTTGTCGCGATGCTACCCCCCCCCGAACCGACGCCGGATAAGTTCCAGGCGAGCAGTTTGTTGCGATCGCAAGCTCCCCCTCCCACATTTACGAAGACGGGAGAACTGTTGCAACAGCAGGGACAAGCAACCATTAATCGAGAGCTTTTGCTCCACGATACGGTGGTCAAACCCGTGCTGGATGCAACTCAAATTAAGCCCAAAACCTTCTTTAAAAACCTGAAAGTTCAGCTACCGAAAGAAGAGGAAAAAGGCCCCTTAACCATTCAGTTGCGGTACAAAGATGGGGATGGCGAGCGAGCGCTTTTCATCCTCGACTTGTTAATGAAAAACATGGTCGAACAAAGTCGCGCTCTCAATACCGCTCGATTGCGCGCCCAAATCGAATCGATCGAAAAACGACTCGTGCAGGCGAAGCAAGACGTTCAAGCCGCAGAGCAAGCTTACTACCGCTACATCAGCCAGCAGGGGTCTTCCTTAATTGCGGCCGAAGATGGCACGTTATTTAGCAGCATTAGCGCCGCCCAACAAACCCAGCGGCAAATTCGCCTGGAACTCGAAGGTGTTGAGTCCGCGATCGCCAGCATTAGCTCTCAGTTAGGTCTCAACCCCGATCAAGCCTATACCGCTTCGGCCTTGAGTGCCGACCCCATTATCGGCAGCCTTCGCGCCCAAATCCTCGAAGTCGAAACCCAAATTAAGCGACTCGAACGGGACTTGCGACCGGAACATCCTCAGATGAAAGAACTCTTCAAACAGCAGCAGGCCGCAGAAAAGCTACTGCAAGAGCGAGCGGCCGAGTTAATTGGCGACGATGGGGTTCTCGTACCGCTCCCCAATCAAATTCGCCAAAGTAGCAGCCTCGATCCGGCGCGACAGGAACTCGCCAATCGGCTAGTCACCCTGCAAACTCAGCGCGATACTCTCACCACCCAGCTTGAATCGGTACAACGCACCGAGCGAGAACTGCGCCAACAATACGAAAAGTTTCCCACCAAACAGTTAGAAAAAGGGCGCTTGGAACAAGCGCTAGCGCTGAAGAAGAACCTGTACGAACAAATGCTCTCGCAGTTACTAGACGCTCAGGCGGCGGAGGCGGAGACCGTTGGCAGTTTGAGTATTGCCCAGGCACCCGTCGTGAAAAAAATTCCCGGCGAGGTCAAGCAAGGAATTAACCCCGTTGTGGCGATTGGTGGGGGAACCGTTCTCGGCTTTTTGGCGGCGGGGGGAATTATTTTCTTATTTTCCATCCTCGATGGTCGCCTGCACGCGGCGAAGGAAATTCGCGATGTGTTGTCCGATCGCGAAGTGGCCTTTTTGGGCGAGTTGCCCTGGGTGTTTAATTTAGATGAGAGCCGGCAAGAAAGCCCGGTTGTTCAAAGCTACAACGCCAGCGATCTCCATTACTACGAGCTGTTCCGCAGCAATCTGCAACAAGGCGTTGGGAAGTCGGCGAAAGTCATTTTGGTGACGAGTACGAGCGATGAAGAAGGGAAAACCGTGACGGCTTATAATTTAGCGATCGCCTCCGCCCAAGCTGGCAAGCGAACGCTACTGCTCGAAGCCGATTTGCGATCGCCTTCCGCTTCTGCCTATCTCCAAGTCGAACCCGACCCAGATGCAAAACTCGAACCCCTCAGTTATTACAGCTCGCGTAGCGATTATCTTCAGCTCGTACCGGAAATCGAAAACTTGTATATTGTTCCGGGGGCCGGCCCTCAATCCAAAGCTTCCGCAATTCTTGAATCCAGCGAAATGAAGCGGTTGTTAGAAGATGCAAGAGGGCGCTTTGATGCGGTCATTCTCGACGTACCTTCGCTGACGAGCAACAACGATGTGCTGCTTCTGGAGCCGCAAGTTGACGGAATTGCCCTGGTCGTGCGTCCGGGAATTGTGCAAAAGGCACAACTAGAGTCTGCGCTCGATCGCCTGATCGAAGCCGAACTTCCCCTGTTAGGGGCTGCGATCAACGGTCTCGATGCCAGCGAGATCTCCACCGTTCCCCCAGAACCGATCGCAGTGGGATTGCGCGAACCCGCTCTCCCTCAAGCCCATCGCGTTGCTATTCCTGAAGGGTTGAGGGAAAATCCCCCAGGATCTCAGACAAGTGCTAACGGGACCCAAGGGAAAGGGAATGATGCAACGTTTCCTCAAACGGTGGGGAGCCGAGATTGACTGACTCCCTCGGCATCAGAGGCGGTTGTGATGCCGTGCGCGATCGCGTAATATCCAGAAACGCACCGTCGCCCCCTTTCCCGAAGGATAGCATTGGAACTCTGCACCGCTCGAAGGTGTGGAGTCGTTCTGCGAGGGGGCGCGATCGCTCTCAGCCGTTCATTACGCTCGATACAATATGCCTAATTTTTTATTAGAAATCGGTACGGAAGAATTACCAGCGGGATTTGTCGATAGCGCGATCGCGCAATGGCAGCAACGCATCCCTAAAAGTCTAGAGGAGCAATTTTTAACGCCAGAGCAAGTAGAAGTCTACGGTACGCCTCGCCGTCTCGCCGTCCTGGTTCGCGGCCTTCCCGACCGACAGAGCGATCGCGCCGAAGAAATTAAAGGCCCGCCGGCGAAAGTTGCCTTCCAAGCGGGGAAACCAACCAAAGCAGCAGAAGGATTTGCCCGCAAGCAAGGAATTTCGCTCGAAGATTTGCAAGTGCGTGCAACGCCGAAAGGGGAGTTTGTCTTCGCCAACAAGATCGTTCCCGGACGGGCCACAAAAGCAATTTTGCCAGAGTTAATTCTTCCCTGGATTGTGGGTTTAGAAGGACGCAGATTTATGCGGTGGGGGAGTGGGGATTTGCGCTTCCCCCGTCCCATTCGCTGGTTGGCGGCCTTGTTGGACGATGAGGTTCTGCCGCTAGAATTAGCGAACGGAGACGCAACGGTCAAGAGCGATCGCTTCTCTCGAGGCCACCGCGTTCTTCATCCCGAACCCGCCAGCATTCCCACCGCCACAGACTATCTTAATTGCCTGCGATCGGCTTATGTTGAGGTCGATCCGGCCGAACGCCGCTGCTTAATCGAAACACAGGTACAAGCTGCGGCCACTGGGTTAAAGGGTTATGCCGAAGTTGATCCTAAGTTGCTCGCAGAAGTCATTCATTTGGTGGAATGGCCGACCACCGTTGTCGGAACCTTCGACTCAGAATTTTTGCGTCTCCCGGATGAAGCGATCGCAACTGTCATGGTCGCTCACCAGCGTTATTTTCCCGTGCGAAAAAAACAGAATCAAAACAGCGCGCTCCTCCCGAACTTTATTACCATTTCTAATGGCGATCCGGAAAAATCAGAGATTATTGCTGCTGGAAACGAACGGGTTATTCGCGCTCGCTTAGCTGATGCTCGCTTTTTCTTCGATGCTGACTGTTCCGAACCCTTTGAAACCTACTTTCCTCAACTCGAAACAGTCACATTTCAAGAAGATTTGGGGTCGATGCGAGATAAGGTCGAGCGCCTTTTGGAAGTTGCAGAAGAGATTGTGAAGCAACTGCAGTTAACATCAAAACAAAGGGAGCAAATTGAGCGATCGGCTTTGCTGTGTAAAGTCGATTTGGTTTCGCAAATGGTGTATGAATTTCCCGAACTTCAGGGAGTTATGGGACAGAAGTATGCTCTTGCTAGTGGGGAAGAAAAAGCAGTTGCGAATGGAATTTTTGAACACTATCTTCCTCGCGGTTCGGGAGATCGAATGCCTGATACCATTGTCGGACAAGTGGTGGGTTTAGCCGATCGCCTGGATACCCTTGTCAGTATTTTTGGGTTGGGAATGCTTCCAACCGGCTCGTCCGATCCCTTTGCACTGCGACGTGCTGCTAATGCCGTCATTAGTATTACTTGGAACGCGAGTTTAGCGATTAATTTGGATGAATTGTTGCAACAGTTTTCGGCAGATTTCACCAGCAATCATTCCGATCTAGAATCGCCTTATGAAGTGCTTCAGTCATTTTTCTTGCAGCGCATTCAAACGCTTTTACAAGAAGACTTGAAAATTGATTATGACTTGGTGAATGCGGTCTTGGGGGAAGAGGATTTTGAATATACCAAACGCGCTTTAGAAGATTTGCTGAACGTCCGCGATCGTGCCTGTTTTCTCCAAGAAATTCGCAACAATCAAACCCTCAACGCCATCTATGAAACCGTTAACCGTTCGACCCGTCTGGCGGCTAAAGGCGATCTCGACACCCAACAACTCGACCCCAAAACGGTCGTGCGTTCGGAACTTTTTGAGAAAAAATCGGAGCAAACGTTCTACGATGCTCTCGTCCAACTCCTCCCTCAAACTCAAGCTGCACGAGAGCAGCGAAACTACCAATTGCTTGTCGATAGCTTAACTCGCATTGCCCCCACCGTCAGTACCTTTTTCGATGGAGAAGACAGCGTGTTAGTGATGGCCGAAGACCCCGAAGTCCGGCAAAATCGCTTGAATTTACTGGGTTTGCTTCGCAACCACGCTCGTGTTCTAGCCGATTTCGGGCCCATTGTCAAGCCCTAAATTTCACCTACCGGTTTGTCAGTTTTGAGATTGTGAGTTGAGGGTGACGCGGAGAGAATGATTACTCACAAACTGAAAGTTGACAGCTTACTACGTTCGACAAGGAGATTTCAGCTCTGTTCGGAATAAAGGGAGGAGTGGTCGAATTGTCTCACTCATCCCTTTATCCCTGGCCCTATTCTAAGTTGCTTGGCTAGAAATTCACTTCCTTCACGATAAAAGCCGATGATTTGGAATGATCTATAAAATTCTTCTCATCTAAAAGCAGTGTTTCCTGGAATTCTTGCATTTCAGCCGATCCCATAGCTTCCATTAGATCTGCTTCGGAATCGAACCAAACCTCTGCCACACCATCAAACTCATCCAACATTCCACGGGAATCCTTCATCCCATCGTTAAGAGGACTGGTGATGGTGTGCGACTGGACATACTTTTTGGCTCGCATGATTGTACGATTCTTCATGAAGAAAGGGCCATGGCTATTCTGCCAGTAATCCAGAAACTCTTCGTGAGATAAATCGCCACGGCGAGTAAGACACATTACCAGTTTAATCATGTTCAACTACTCCTTAACGTGCAGTAAAGCGGATGAACAGCCAACATCCAAGATCGCCGGGTGGTGACAGGGAATCATCCACTTCAAAACGCCCGGACTTCGACGCTCTAGTACATCACATTGTTATCCTACGCTTAACCGCGATTTAGAAGTTGCATCAACGGTTTTTTGATTGTCTCTTTTGTTGCGAGCATTATAAATCGCTACTGCCTGTTGGCAATCATATGGGCCAATTCGTCATCACTCATATTCTCAAGTTCTAGAATTGACGAATAAGGATCTCCTGGCAATCCAAGGACGCGCGCAAATGCTGGTTCTGTTTTCAGCCCGTGTTGTTTGAGTCGCTGTACAACTCCTCTTAACTTGGGTTCGATATTTAGGAGTCGTTGTTCGATATTGAAATGACGAACGCCCCACTGTTGATTTGTCGGAATTGTTTGACAGAACAGTTCAATATCCCAATCGTATGCGTGAAATTGAACAATAACTGAGTTTTCGTTCTGCCAATTGGAATTGCGGCATTGAAAACCGTCAAAATTACTGAATTCGGTTGATGTTACCCGTTTGAAACGGGCAAGATCTTCGGCTGAGCAGGCGATATCTATGTCGCTATTCTTTAGTTCGATTCCAAGTTGCGGAGTGCCGATAATGAAAGGGTCGAATTCGTAGAGTCTGTCCAATAGTGAGAGGTTTTGGACAACCTGTTCAAAATCAATACGCATCAAACTGGATTCTTGAGTTCCAGTAGTCTAACACACCGTATCAGTGGCAAAATGGGCGCACGGTGTCCATTGTTGTCTGACTACATTATTGGGCTAATTTCTTGGCTTTTCGCAGGCAAACTCTACAGAATTCCCTTCAATTCAAGGAAAAGGAAGAGCTATTGAGCATTTTTTCCAGTCCTTGGCCACTTTTTCTCTGACTCTGTCCCATTTTTTCTTTAACTCATTGAGTTCCATCACCTTTAACTTTTTCATGAATAATCCAGGTTAATCTTTCCCCATTGGCAGAAGCTTAGCAATTGCTATCTGTCGAACTCACATTAATTACTTGCCACGTGCCAATTGCTAGCGCGTTTCTCTATCACTTTCTGTAATCTAAGTCAATATTTTCTTGGTTTTATTTTGCTACAAATAAAGAAGAAGGGTTAATTTTCGCCGGCAAACCCGACACCGTTCGCACATGAGGGCAAAGATGATGAAAATTGGAATTCCGAAAGAAATCAAAGACCAAGAATTTCGGGTGGGATTGAGTCCGAGTAGCGCGCGATCGCTCGTCGAGAGGGGTCATAGCGTCTTTGTCGAAACTCAGGCGGGAGTTGGGTCGGGATTTAGCGATGAGGACTACCGCACCATGGGCGCAACGGTTGTCTCCACGGCGGCTGAAGCGTGGGATCGGGAGATGGTGGTGAAAGTCAAGGAACCCTTACCCTCAGAATATGCATACCTGCAAAAAGAGCAAATTCTCTTCACCTATTTACATCTCGCGGCCGATCGTCGCTTAACCGAAGCGCTGATGGAGTCGGGCGTAAGCGCGATCGCCTACGAAACCGTCGCCTTACCCGACGGCAGACTGCCTCTCCTCGCGCCCATGAGCGTCATTGCCGGGCGGCTGGCAGTTCAGTTTGGGGCCCGATACCTCGAAAAGCAGCAAGGCGGTCGCGGCGTTCTTCTGGGCGGCATTCCTGGCGTGCGTCCCGGCCGAGTGACAATTCTGGGCGGTGGAGTCGTGGGGACAGAAGCAGCTCGAATGGCCGTGGGAATGGGGGCGCAGGTCAAAATTATCGATATCAACGTCGAGCGGCTGTCGTACCTAGAAACCCTATTTGGGTCGCGGGTAGAACTGCTCTACAGCACCACCGCTCAAATTGAAGCGGTCGTTCCCCAAACCGATCTGCTCATTGGTGCGGTGTTAGTGATGGGCAAGCGAGCGCCGGTTCTTGTCCCGCGCCGCCTTGTTGCTCAAATGAGTCCGGGATCGGTTATTGTCGATGTGGCAGTCGATCAGGGAGGCTGCATCGAAACGCTGCACCTGACCTCCCACTCCCATCCCACCTATGTTGAGGAGGGAGTCGTTCACGTTGGCATTCCCAACATGCCTGGAGCTGTCCCTTGGACGGCGACCCAAGCCTTGAATAATAGTACGTTGCCCTACGCCATCAAGCTCGCAGACTGGGGGTTAGATGCCCTTGAGATGGATCGCGTCTTAGCAGGTGGAGTCAACGTGCGCGATCGCGCATTGGTGCATCCGGCCGTCCAGGAAGTCTTCCCCGATCTCGCCTACTAAAACTTAGCGATATTGGCGATCGCATCTGTAATCACAAGAACTCTGGTGGGACGAGCTGGGGTTCTTGTTTTTGGGTGTCAAACTTTCGCCGTCAAAGGAATGGCGTTTCTGTCGCACACAATCCCTTCAAAACGCTTTATTATCGACCGCACGCCATGCTAAGCTGCTCGACATTTAAACCATGATATCCAAATCCTCGTAAAGGATATGGGGTGTAGGGTGTGGGGTGCGATCGGGCCCAATTTAAAGGTGTGACAGCTTATTATCTGGTGTGTGTTGCTTCATCCCGATCGAGCGAAACTGAGATTTTCGCTTGGATTGCTGGACAATCCCAGTGAATCCAAACGTAAATTTCTCTTACCTTGTCAATCGCGCTTAATGCGAACATAGAAGCTACAACTACAACTCTGATGCTACCGTCGTTGGTTCTTCCTATTGCCCCTTGCCTTCTGCCGAGCATTACCCTCGACTCACCCGTTGAAACCTAACAGATCGCTATGTCCCGTGCTAAAGCGCTTCAATATTACATTCTGACTCGCCTGCTCCTCGCTCCCCTCATGCTCTGGACGATTACAACGCTAGTCTTTTTACTCCTCAGAGCAACCCCTGGCGATCCGGCCGACGCTGTTTTAGGCAACCGGGCCCCAGAAGCAGCGAAAGTTGCACTGCGGGAGCAATTGGGACTGTCCGATCCGCTTTGGCTGCAATATATTCGCTACCTCAAAGACTTACTACACTTCGATTTAGGCAGTTCTTACACCAGTCGCGGACTGCCGGTGTGGGATGCGATCGCGCAACATTTCCCGGCGACGGTGGAACTCACCTTTTTTGGCTTGGCGATCGCGGTTCTCATTGGCGTTAGCGTCGGGATGCTAGCTGCGTCGCGGCCCAACACTATTTTTGATGTGGCAGGACGCTTGTTTGGCATCATTACTTACTCCATCCCTTTGTTTTGGATGGGAATGGTTTTCATCCTCGTCTTTGCCGTACAACTCCGGTGGTTTCCCTCGTCAACGCGCGGCCCCGAACCCTCAACCAACATCACCGGTTTATACCTCCTCGACAGCTTGCTTGGCGGCAATATCGACGAATTCCTCACCGCTTTACACTACCTCGCGCTGCCGGCCTTTTCGCTCGGACTGCTCCTCAGCGGAATTTTTGAGCGGATCGTTCGGGTCAACCTCAAACAAACGCTGCGATCGGACTATGTGGAGGCGGCGAGAGCGAGAGGAATTCCCGAACGCACCATTCTGTTCTCCCACGCCTTGAAAAATGCCCTCATCCCCGTCATTACCATTCTCGGTTTAACCTTTGCCGCATTGCTTGGCGGTGCGGTCTTAACCGAGGTCACGTTCTCCTGGCCGGGTTTGGGAAACCGCCTGTATCTGGCAATTTCCGAGCGAGACTACCCCACCGTTCAAGGAGTCATGGTATTTTTCGGCGCGATCGTCGTGCTGGCGAGCATTTTGATTGATATCGCTAACGCTTTAATCGACCCTCGCATTCGCTATTGACGATGAAAGCGAACGTTCAAATGAGTAAGAACGCGGTGGTTTGGGGAGCAATTCTCTTCGTCTGTAGCAGCATTCGCCACGGCTTGTTTCACTCCACTGCTTACGATTTAGGGTGGTACGACCAAGCCATTTATCTCATCAGTCAGGGACAAACTCCCATCATCTCTTTTTGGGGACACCACATCTTGGGAGATCACGTCTCCCTCATCTTCTACCCTCTGGCCCTGCTCTATAAAATTGTCCCTGACGTGCATTGGTTGTTTTTGGTGCAAGCTGTTTCTCTGGCGCTGGCGGGATGGGTTGCGGGACAAATTGCGCTACAAGCGGGTTTAAAAGCAACTCAAGCTGAAGCGATCGCGATCGCTTGTTGGCTGTATCCGCTCGTCTTTAACCTCAATTTATTTGACTTTCACGTCGAAGCGATCGCCTTTCCTGCTTTGCTGGGAGCGGTTTGGAGCGCGCGATCGCGGTACAGAGGGGGGTTTGGAGCTTGCTTGCTGCTGGTACTGAGCTGTCGCGCCGTCCTCTCCCTCACCGTAGCGGCGATGGGGGTCTGGTTGTTCGCCTGTGAAAAGCGGCGCTGGTATGGCGCGATCGCGCTAGGTGCGGGAGTTGCTTGGTTTTTAATCGCCACTCAGGTCGCTATCCCCTTCTTCTCCGGTGGCGAAGCGTTGGGAACCTCGCGTTATGCTTTTCTCGGCGATTCTGTTGGCGAAATTATTCTCAACCTTTTTCTCAAACCCGGAATCGTCTTCAAGCAGCTCTTTACCTCTGCAAATTTCGGCTATCTTCTTCTCTTCTTCGCTCCCTTAATTTGGGGTCTATCTCCCCGCCACCTAGCTCCTCTGATTGCAGCGCTACCGACCTTTGCCATGAATTTACTGGCCGAGAGCGACGTGCAAAAAGACCTGCTTCACCAATACTCGCTCCCCGCACTCCCGTTTCTCTTGCTATCGGTTATTGCCGCGATCGCTGCGGGGAAAGGGTGGTTTCGCCGCCGTCGCTGGATCGTTCTGTGGGCGATCGCGGCCTTCCTCGTTCTCGCGAAATTTAGCTATTTCAGCTCCAAATACCTCCAACACCTCGACACTTGGCAAGCCACGCGAGAAGCCGTCAGCCTCGTCCAACCCCAAGGAGGAGTGCTAACCACCGCGCATCTTGCGCCCCACCTGACCCATCGTCCTCTGGTACGCTTAACCCTAGATCGCAACCGCGAGATCGACTTAGACCCCTTTGACTCGATTTTGCTCGATCTTCGCCACCCCGGTTGGGAAAGTTCCCCGGAGACGGCAAAAACCTTCTTCATCCGAGCGCAGCAGCACCCCGATTTTCAACTCCAATACCAACAAGATGGCGTTTATTTGTGGACTCGTTTAAAACTGAGCGATCGCTAGAGCTGCGACGTGGAGTCTTAGGCAATCTGTCCTGCGGCAATTCCCCGTGCAGTCAGCACGACGGCGATCGTCGGTTTATTCGCGTTCTCTCACTCGCCTTCTTCGTTAAACACCGAGACGATCGTTCCTTCCCGCGCCAGAGACACATTCGCAAACACCGATCGCGCTTTTGCCTCGATCTCATCGAGGAAGTCATCGTTGTGATCGGGATGGTGAAGAGAAAGAACGACGCTCTTAGCCTTTGCTTCTTTTGCTAGAATAATACTTCTATACCAAGGAGTTTTTTCCCACCGAGCAAACTGAGACTCCGTACAGTTCTCACCCGATCCAGGAGCATCTAAAATCAGTAAATCGGCCTGGCTGGCAAGCGCGAGAAAGTTGTCGCGAGCGAGATCGGAACAGTTACTCGTTCCAATTGCATAAACCACTGATTTCCCTTGATGGCTCACTCGGTATCCAACAGAACGATGCAACGAGTTGAGGAAACTCGCCTCAACGATCGCATCCTCCAAGCAGTGCTTTTTCTCGATGATGAGATCGTGAAACTCCATCTTGGACTGCATCACTTGGATCGGTACGGGGAAGTTGGGCCCGAGCATTTGCTTGCTCAATCGCTCTTTGAGCGAAGCGCCATTGGAAGCAGCCGCACCGTAGATATGAAAGTGGTTAATGGGAATAAAAGCTGGAACAAAAAAGGGAAATCCTTGAATGCGATCCCAGTGGCAGTGAGTAAAGAACATATGGACTTCCACTGGCATCTGCGCTAGCAAACTGTTTCCCAACTGTCGCAGTCCAGTCCCCCCATCAAAGATCAGCCGCTTGCTGCCAACTCGCATCTCAACACAGGAAGTGTTACCGCCATAGCGTACTGTCTCTTTTCCAGGAGTTGCGATCTGACCCCTAACCCCCCAAAATTGAACTTCAAAGTTCACAGCACGGTTTTCCTCCCGGACATTGGTTGTTAGTGTCTGTGGTTGTGATGCTGCTGACTCAGTCTTTGGTGGCATATCCTAGCTTCAGTTGGCCTTTCACGAGCAGCGATCGCGGTGTAATTGCTCTTTGCGAAACTCCCTCAAACAGATGGGTCGCAACGAACGCGCGATTCCGTAGGGGTTCTCAGTTAGCTTTTGTTCTCGAACAATTAAGCTTGTATCTTAACTGCACTCCCTACATCTAAAAATTACTAGCACCCCATAGCTTGGTCGGGACGATTTTAACCCAGCCCTTCCATCTTAGCGCGGACGACCCGTGGGAGCTTGTGAGTTCTGTCACAAAATCCACGAGTCTTTTGACGGCCGCTATTGTTTTATTTGCTTCCGGCCCGAACGCATTTCTCGATTAGCGATGCAACCTCACTGCCTTGCTTCCAACCCAGAATTTCAGTCACTTTCTTTTCCAAATTTTTGTAGGTTCGGAAAAATTCTGCAATTTCATCCAAGCGATGGGGAGCGATGTTTTCTAAGGAGTTTACTTCCGCGAATCGAGGATCTTCCGCGGGAACGCAGAGAATTTTTTCGTCGCGATCGCCGCCGTCGATCATTTCCAGCATCCCAATGGGACGCGCTGCAATGACGCAACCGGGGAATGTGGGTTGGTCAATTATCACCATCCCATCTAAGGGATCGCCGTCATCCGCAAGGGTGTTCGGGACAAAACCGTAGTCATAGGGATATTGAACGGAAGAGAACAAAACGCGATCGAGGATAAAAGCATTCATATCCTTATCGAATTCGTATTTGTTCTTGCTACCTGCTGGAATTTCGATTAAAACATTGAGCAGGCCGGGTTCAGGTTGAGCGGGAATTCGTGCTAAATCCAACAAAGTTACTCCGAATCAATTGATGACGAGGGGACTGAAAACTTGGGGAAGAACTGCTTTCTAGGCTAAGAAAGTCAGAGAAACCGTTAAGCTCCCCTTATATTTAGCTAGCATTCTACACAGAAGATGGAAATCTGAGAAGAGAGATTGAACCATTCCTCATGCCCATGACTCGCCCGCGTTCGGGATACACCTTACCGGTCTTTGCTTGTGCGGCCGCGATCGCGGCCCTGCGACACTTACAAACCGGAGAATCGTTGGCAACGGTCCCCGTCAATCTTCTCAATCCTCCAGAGGCGGCCGAAATTGCGATCGAACAAGTTGCCCATCTCAACCCCAGCCAATCTCTCGCCATTACCCGCAGCGATCCGGGAGACAATCTCGATTTGACGCGCCAGACTCCCGTATGGGCCTTGGTGGAGTGGAAAGCGCCTGGGGAAGGGGGAAAGGAACCGGTCGAGATTCGCGGGGGGGAAGGGGTTGGGAAACAGCAAGATCGCGCTGGGACTGCTGCCATTTACGCCTACGCTCAAAAACTGCTGCAAGAGAACTTGCAAGCGTGGCTGCAACCCCACGAGCGGATTACCGTCACCCTGATTCTGCCAGAGGGACGCGCTTTGGCACAACGGACTTCCAACGCGGCCTTTGGCGTGGTCGAGGGGTTGTCGCTACTGGGGACAATGGGCATCAGTCAGCCCCTCAGCGCTCCCGGACAGCTCCAGGCGTATCGGCAAGAATTAGCTCTCAAAGCTCAAAAATTCGATTGTCTCGTCTTCTGCGTCGGGGAAAACGGCTTAGACTTGGCGCGGCAGATGGGGATCGACCCGGAGCGGTTGGTGAAGACGGCGAATTGGTTGGGGCCGATGTTGGTGGCGGCGGGATTGCAGGGCGCGCGATCGCTCCTGCTGTTTGGCTATCACGGCAAGTTAATGAAATTGGCGGGGGGAATTTTCCACACCCACCATCACCTCGCCGACGGACGCTTGGAAATTCTGACGGCGCACTGCGCTCAGTTGGGTTTGCCGACGGAAGTTTTGCAGCAAGTGTTTAATTGTGCGACGGCGGAAGCTGCGTTGCAGGTTTTGCAAGCGTTTGATAAAACGGGGGAAACCGCAAGCCAAGTTTATGGCTCCATTGCGGCAACTCTCGACCGACGGGCGGGGGATTATATCCTCAAGCACAGCGAGCGAGTTGTGAAGGTGGGTTCGCTGCTGTTCGACCGCGATCGCGCCCCCATCGTCCGCAGCGCTTCGGGTTGCGAACTCCTAGAAGAACTGTGTTAGGATACTCTGAATAACTAAATTCTATTCAAGTCAACACAATACAGAAGGCTTTCTCCGCCTTGCCCTATCTGAAATCCACAGTTCAGTTGTCCCTCGTCTCTCTGACCTCAAGATAGAGAGATTTTTCCTTTCATCGGATGTTGCTCAAGGGCAGTTTGTGCTAGCAAACTTGGCAATTTGGCCTTCATTACAACCCGCGATTAACCGTCGAGGGTTTTGTTCTCTTACCCAAAATCAGAGTTGCAAATGACCGCACCCACCCAACAAGTACCTGCAAACGCACCAGCTCTGCCGACAGAGACTGTTGAGGCGAAACTCAATCGTCAAATGATTGCGATTCTGGATTTTGGCTCTCAATACTCCGAATTGATTGCCCGTCGCATTCGCGAGACTCAAGTCTACTCAGAAGTTCTGTCTTATCGTACAACGGCAGAACAGCTACGCCAGCTCAACCCCCAGGGAATTATTCTCTCCGGCGGGCCTAGCTCGGTCTACGATCCCCACGCGCCTCAGTGCGACCCGGCAATTTGGGAGTTAGGCATCCCCATCTTGGGCGTATGTTACGGGATGCAGTTGATGGTTAAGCAATTAGGAGGAGAAGTCCAGAGAGCCGATCGCGCCGAGTATGGCAAAGCTTCTTTAGCAATTGACGACCCCACCGACTTGCTCACCAATGTTGAAGATGGCGCAACCATGTGGATGAGTCACGGCGATTCTTGTACCGCTTTGCCGGACGGATTTGTTGTGCTGGCCCACACCGACAATACTCCTTGCGCTGCGATCGCGAACAACCATCAAAATCTGTACGGCGTGCAATTTCACCCCGAAGTTGTCCATTCCATCGGCGGTCAAGCCCTGATTTGCAACTTTGTTTACCATATTTGCGACTGCGAACCGACTTGGACGACCGAAGCTTTTGTTGAGGAAACGATTCGCGAAATTCGCGCCAGAGTGGGGGAGAAGCGGGTGTTGCTGGCGCTTTCCGGCGGCGTTGACTCCTCAACCCTCGCCTTTTTGCTTCACCGGGCCATCGGCGATCGCCTCACCTGCATGTTTATCGATCAAGGTTTCATGCGGAAGGGGGAACCGGAACGCTTGATGGAGATCTTCGACGGGCAATTTCACATTCCCGTTGAGTATGTGAACGCGCGCGATCGCTTCCTCGCCCAACTCGAAGGCATCACCGACCCGGAAGAAAAACGTCGTCGCATCGGTCACGAGTTTATCAGTGTCTTTGAAGAAGAATCTCAACGCCTGGGCCCCTTCGACTACCTTGCTCAAGGAACCCTCTACCCCGATGTCATTGAGTCGGCGGATACCAACGTCGATCCGAAAACGGGAGAGCGAGTTGCGGTGAAAATCAAAAGCCACCACAACGTCGGCGGCCTGCCTGAAAACTTGCGATTTAAGCTCGTCGAACCCTTGCGAAAGCTCTTTAAAGATGAAGTTCGCAACGTCGGCCGTGCGATCGGCCTGCCAGAAGAAATTGTTCGCCGCCACCCCTTCCCCGGCCCCGGCCTGGCGATTCGCATCATTGGCGAAGTAACGAGCGAACGGCTCAATATCCTGCGCGATGCTGATTTTGTCGTTCGCGACGAAATTAGCAAGCAGGGAATGTACCACGACTTTTGGCAAGCCTTTGCCGTTTTGCTGCCCATTCGCAGTGTCGGCGTGATGGGCGACCAACGGACCTACGCTCACCCCGTCGTCCTCCGCTGTGTCTCTAGCGAAGATGGCATGACCGCCGACTGGTCGCGCGCGCCCTACGAGTTGCTTGAAACGATTTCTAACCGGATTGTTAACGAAGTTAAGGGCGTAAATCGAGTCGTTTACGATATTACCTCTAAGCCGCCGGGAACGATTGAATGGGAGTAAAAAGGAGAGGGTTGGGGGCGCGCGATCGCGCGCCTCTCATGTCTGGTATTTCTCGTAAGAGTTTGGTTAGCAGGGAGGTGCGCCAACATTGAGCGATCGCGAAGAGGAATACTCGAAGTTCGATCGGCTACAGCGTCTATTGCGCGATCGCTGGCAGCGCATCGACTTGTTCGAGCTTGACAGGCGCGATATCCTTGTCATTCCATCGTTGAGTATCGATCAACGACAACTGGCGAAAGTTGACGGTTTTCTCCACTATGAAGAACGCCTTCTGTTCTCGCTGATTCGCTTGCGCAATCCTCACACGCGCCTGATTTACGTTACCTCTCAGCCTCTTCCTCAGGACATTATCGACTACTATCTGCAACTGCTGCCGGGGATTCCTTTTTCCCACGCGCGCGATCGCTTGCTGTTGCTCTCCACCTACGATGCATCTCTCAAACCCTTGACCCAAAAGATTTTAGAGCGTCCGCGTCTGGTCGAGCGAATTCGCAGGGCCATGAACTCCCAGCAAGCCTATATGGTGTGCTTCAATGCCAGCTTGCTCGAACGGGAACTCTCGCTTCAGCTCAATGTTCCCCTCCTGGCCGCCTCTCCCGAACTTCTGTATTGGGGGTCGAAAAGCGGCAGTCGAGAAATCTTTGCCCAAGCGGGAATTCCTCATCCAGACGGTAGTTTGAGCCTTTGGAATGGGGACGACCTTGTGGAAGCGGCGGTGGCGTTGTGGGAGCGAAATCCTACCCTGAAACAGATTGTCGTGAAACTCAATGAAGGGTTTTCGGGGGAAGGAAATGCTTTGCTCGACCTGCGCTCTATCCAGGACAAAACCAGTCGTCGAGAACGCCTCGCCGCTTTGCGCGATCGCCTCCCTCACCTCCGCTTTCAAGCCAGCGATGAAACCTGGGACAGTTTTGCCAGTCGCATTCCCGAACTGGGAGCGATTGTCGAAGCGTTTATCGAAGGGGAAGAAAAGCGATCGCCCAGCTTTCAGGGCTACATTACCCCTGATGGCAACATCAATCCCCTCTCGACCCACGACCAGATCTTGGGCGGCCCTGACGGTCAGATTTATCTTGGCTGTCGCTTTCCTGCCGATGCAGCCTATCGACTGCGCCTGCAAGAACTCGGCATCCAGGTTGGCAAAATCTTGGCCGACAAAGGCGCGCTAGAGCGCTACAGCGTTGATTTTATTGCCCTTCGCCAACCCGACAAAAACCGAGAATGGACGATTCAAGCGATTGAAATTAACCTGCGTAAAGGCGGAACGACCCATCCCTTCATGGCACTGAAACTGCTCGCGAACGGCCAGTACGACCCTTCTACCGGTTTGTGCTACAGCCAGCACGGTCAGGCTAAATACTACATCGCCACCGACAACCTGCAAAAAGACAGCTATCGCGGTTTGCTTCCCAGAGACTTAATGGATATTATCGCCTGCCATCGCCTGCACTTCGACAGCAGTAAAATGACGGGAACGGTCTTTCACTTGATGGGAGCGCTTTCGGAGTTTGGGAAGTTAGGGTTAACCAGTATTGGCAATTCTCTTGCCGAGGCCGAAGCAATTTATCGCCAAGTCGAACGGATTCTCGATCTCGAAACTCAACCCCCCCAGCAACACTCCAACGTGCCTTTTCCGCCCAACTCTCCCATGACCTGGCAGGGAAGTGTATAAAACATAGGCAGGCGCGATCGCGCCTGCCTTCAATGCGCTAGAGCGCGACAAGGGAAAGCATTAACCGAGGATTTCCTTTGCCTTCGCAACCACATTGTCAACGGTGAAGCCAAACTTCTCCATAATGACACCACCCGGTGCAGAAGCACCAAAGCGGTTCACGCCGATGGTATTGTCTTCGTTGCCGACGTAGCGACCCCAGCCAAAGGTTGTTCCAGCTTCCACAGAGAGACGCTTGGTAACGGCTTTCGGCAGAACGGACTCTTTATAGCTTGCGTCTTGTTCCTCAAACATCTCCCAACTGGGCATGGAAACGACGCGAACTTTCTTCCCTTCCGTACGGAGTTTGGTCGCTGCATCGACGCAGAGGGAAACCTCAGACCCCGTACCGATCAGGATAATGTCGGGCGTGCCATCGCTATCGGAGAGAACGTAACCCCCCTTGGCTGCATTCTCAATTGAACTGCCTTCGAGGTTTGGCAAGCCTTGGCGGGTGAGCGCTAGCAAGGTGGACTGTTTCTTGCTTGTCCCAATGCCTTTTGACCGTTCGATCGCAACCTTGTACGCCCCGGAGGTTTCATTGCCATCTGCAGGACGGTAAACGATGAGATCGGGGATTGCGCGCAGAGAGGCGACGTGTTCGACGGGTTGGTGGGTGGGGCCGTCTTCGCCCAAACCGATCGAGTCGTGGGTCATCACCCAAATCGCTCCTGCTTGTGCCAGGGCCGCGAGGCGGATCGAGTTCCGCATATAGTCGGTGAAGACGAGGAAGGTTGCGCCGTAGGGAATTAAGCCGGAGTCGTGGAGAGCAATGCCGTTACAAATTGCTCCCATGCCGTGTTCCCGCACGCCGAAACGGAGGTTGCGATTTTCGTACTGTCCTTTCTGGAAGTTGCCGGAAATTTTTAACTCGGTGAGGTTGGAGTGGGTTAAGTCTGCCGAACCACCCATCAGTTCGGGGACGGCAGGGGCGAGGGCGTTGAGGGTCATCTCGGAGTTTTTCCGAGTTGCCAGCGCTTTATCGGCGGGGGTGTAGGTGGGGAGGGATTTTTCCCAACCGTCGGGAAGTTTGCCCGATAGGAACCGCTCGAATTCTGCAGCTTCGGCTGCGTACTTGGAACGGTAGGTTGCTAGGGTTTGGTTCCACTCAGCTTCGTAACTTGCACCGCGATCGACGGCTTTACGCATGTGGGCGATCGCATCGGCGGGAAGATCGAAGGGTTCGTATTGCCAACCGAGGTTTTCGCGAGTGGCTTTCACTTCATCGCCGCCGAGAGCTGCACCGTGAACGCCGGCGGTGTTGCTTTTGTTGGGGGAACCGTAACCGATGGTCGTGGTCACTTTAATCATCGAAGGTTTGTCGGTAACGGCCTTTGCTTTCTCAATCGCCGCCGCGATCGCCTCTAGGTCGGTATTGCCGTCGGGAACGTGCTGGACGTGCCAGCCATAGGCCTCAAAGCGCTTGCTCACATCTTCGGTGAAGGCAATATCGGTGGAACCGTCAATCGAGATGTGGTTGTCGTCGTAGAGGGCAATGAGCTTGCCTAACCCTAGGTGTCCGGCAAGGGAGCAAGCTTCGCCAGAGATGCCTTCCATGTTGCAGCCATCGCCGAGAATGACGTAGGTGTAGTGATCGACGAGGGTGCAGTCTGGCTTGTTAAATTTAGCGGCGAGGTGAGCTTCCGCGATCGCGAGTCCTACGCCATTGGCAATTCCCTGTCCGAGAGGGCCGGTGGTAACTTCTACGCCGGGAGTCATGAAGTTCTCTGGGTGTCCGGGGGTTTTAGATTCCCACTGTCGGAATTGCTTGATGTCGTCCAAGGTTACGCTGTCGTAGCCCGTGAGGTGAAGCATTGCATACTGCAGCATACAGCCATGACCGGCAGATAGCACGAAGCGATCGCGGTTGAACCATTTCGGATTTTTGGGGTTGAACCGCATGATGCGATCCCAAAGGACGAATGCCATGGGTGCTGCGCCCATCGGCAACCCCGGATGGCCGGATTTCGCTTTTTCGACAGCATCCACTGCCAAAAAGCGAATTGAATTAATGCAAAGTTCTTCAAGTGATTGTGTAGCAACGACCATAGTTTCTAGTTTTCTGGAGTGGAACGACGTTTGAGCGCAAGAGTGCGTTTAAGGTTAAACTTGATGGCTGCGAAGCGCCCCAAGGCTATTTGTGCTATCTTCCCATCCTTCGGGATCGATGAGCAAGCGGTCATCTGCGTCCTCGGAGGAATCCAAAGTTTAATTTTTGTGCTGTATGTCTTTTATTTATACCCGCACTGTGCATTTGGCAGACACGGATGCGGCGGGAGTGGTTTACTTTGCTCGAATTTTAGCCATTTGTCACGAGGCATATGAGGTGTATCTCGCTCAAGTCGGTGTAGAACTGCAAACCTGGACTATTCCGATTGTCCGCAGTTCGGCAGACTTTTTTCTGCCCTTGTGGTGGGGCGATCGCCTCCTCGTGCGCCTTAGCCTCCAAGAGCGGCGCGATCGCAGTTTCGAGCTGGCGTATGAGATTGTTCGGGAGTCAGATCCTCAAACCCTCTGCGTCAAAGCGAGGACGCGCCACGTTTGTATCGATCCCAAGTCGCGGGCTAAAACCGCTCTTCCTAGCGCGATCGCGCTAGCGCTCTCAGCCCTACCTCCCAGCTGTCTCGAATAATTTACAACGAAGGCTTGCCAAACTTTTCGATCGGTGGCTATAATCGTAAACTGTTGTGGCTAATTGCTATGAACCTCAATCCTCAGTAGCTCAGTGGTAGAGCGGTCGGCTGTTAACCGATTGGTCGCAAGTTCGAATCTTGCCTGGGGAGTTTTAATATTGTTAGCTTTAATCTCCAGCTCTTTCAATTCGAGAAGCGGGGAGTGTTGCTAAGGGCGCGATCGGGTTCGGTTATCCCTCCCCGATATGGACAAACAACCGCCAGCAAAAATACTCATAGAGCGTTAGACTAACAAGCAGGATGGGATTGAATCCAAACCTTAAAAGATTCTGGTCAATCCTTACCCCTACAGTTCCCTAGGTTATTACTAGGAAATAGGGCTGCTTAAGATCGAACCATTTGTACAACAGCAACCCAAGCCACCCCTCCTATCGTTTTAAGAGTAACTGGGATAAGTAACGCATGAGCAATAACACCAACATCCACGAAAAAATCGAACAAGAACGCGCCAACGCTAGAGACGTATGCAGTACGGATAATCCTGAGAAGTGCGCGGCCGCCTGGGATGCTGTCGAAGAACTGCAAGCTGAAGCTGCTCACCAGCGCCAAACCAATCCGGAGAAAAACTCTTTTGAGCAGTACTGTGACGATAATCCGGATGCGGCTGAGTGCAGAATCTATGACGATTAGATATCTCCAAGACCGAACTTGAAGCTTCTGTTGCAGCGCAGCCGAACCGACAGTTCTAAAAGTGTTTGTTCGTGCAGCAGGATAAGATTGGTTGTTGAGTTGATTCAAGGGCGAAGCAAATTGAAGACAGATGGAATTCTTGCGAGAGTTCTATCTGTTATTTTTTGAGCCTCACTAGACCGGGAACCGCTTGAGTATAATTAAGAGCTGGCACGCCCCTGGGAGACAGCACCTCATGCAAGATGAAATTTGGTTTCAACCCTTGATTTGGATGGATTATCGATTAGCAATCCTCTTCACTGTGATGATTCCTTTAGTCCTTATTATCTGGGCTGCGTATAAGCGGGCCGAAGCGATCGCTCGCTTGCTCATCATCTACTGGCGCGTGGCCAGTTTGTTGATGATTACCGTGTATCTGATGATTCCCTCCTGGCCCATTTCGTTCGCGACCGGGACGATCGCCCGTCTTTTGATTCCCATTTCTCTGTGGTTTTGGGTGGATGTCAACGAAGAAATTGACGATCGCCCCCCCGATGCGTTGAAACTGGCGACAACAGCTTGGCGGTGGTCGATTTCTACCTATTGTCTGCTAGGGGTCTTGGCTTCGCTTCCCTTTCTCCCCTGTGCTTTCCAGTTAACTGAAACCTGTAAAGTCTGGTTTGAGCCGCCTTGGGGGTACTATCACCTGGTGCATTTTGAAGAAGGCTACAAAAATTTGGGCGTGTTGGGATTCTGCGGCGCGTTTGCACTGTGCTGTTACATTGTCTATTTTGCCTACTTTCTGCTCATTCGCCTCGGCCGACAAGGGCGATCGGCAATGCCCGATTAATGGCAGCTCAACAGTTTGCCAATTCTTCATCCTTATCGCGATCGCTCAACCGTCCCCTGCACATTGTTTCAGTTGCGATCTGTCACGCAAGATAGAATAGTAAAGAATTGTAACCCCTTCTCGACAAGAGGCAACTGACGATGAACGAACCTCAACCGACCGTAACTCCAAAGCTAAACGAGTCCAAATTTGGCTTCAACGATTATGCAGAACGCTTAAATGGTCGAGCGGCCATGATTGGCTTTCTTTTGACCCTGGCGATTGAAGCAACGACGGGTCAGGGAATCTTGTCTTGGTTGGGCTTGCAGTAGCTCGACGCGCAGAGCGAGATCTGGACTGGCTTGAGAATCGAACCGCGCTCAAGCTTAACTGGGAATTGATTGGAAGGGCGGATCTTCAATTCCCAGACTTCAATTTTAGAACTGATAAGATACGCTGGAGTTAGAGACCCTAAAGATCTGAAACAAACTAGAGCTATCGCATGAATGCTTTGTTCCCTCGCTTGATGAAGTCGCTTTATCGTCGAGAACCGATTTCCAGCTTTATTTTGATTGTTGGGACGGTGGATGCGGTGATAGGTGGTGTTGGCGATCGCTTGACTTTATTTGGTTTTGGTTTAACCGTCATTCTATTGGGGGTTGTCGTTCGCTGGTGGCAAAATCAGCCCGCGTTTCAACCGGCCGAGAAGCGATCGCAGCGATATCTTCCTCCCAGTTCCTCTCCCCAACCTCTTCCAACGCTTGAGAGCAAAAAACGCCGTTCGCCCTATTAGGGCCGCAGGGGAAGATCGCTAACCCGATCGAGACACATTTTGGGACTTTGAACGCCAATCTTTCTCAGTCAACTTCATCCTTTCGCGCAACCCACGCCGAAAAAGAACAGATGTCCGATCCGCGAATATCTGAAGTCTTCACCGCGATCGCGCCTACAAACAAGGGCGAGTTATCTGTTCCAGCTCTGCCACCTCTGTGGAATTGAGGCTCCAACCCAGCGCTCCGGCGTTCTGAGTTGCTTGTTTGGCATTTTTTGCTCCGGGAATCGGAATCACATCACCTTGTGCGATGAGCCAGTTTAGAGCCACTTGAGCGGGGGTTTTGTCGCGTTGTTGGGCGATCGCGTCCAAGGTTTTCAAGATCGGTGCAATTTTCGCCAACCCTTTGGGCCCGAAACGCGGGTCGAGGCGACGGGCCCCATCGGGAGTTCGGTTTTGTTTGGGACTGTACTTCCCGGTGAGCAGTCCTTGAGCGAGGGGACTGTAGGCGAGAATGGTTACGCCTAACTCGCGAGCGGTTGCGAGAACGCCATTGCTCTCGATTTTGCGGTGCAAGAGGGAGTATTGGACTTGGTTGACTGCGAGGGGAATACCTCGTTGTGCTAGGATTTGCTGGGCTTCGCGCATTTGTGAGGCGGAGTAGTTGCTGACCCCCACGGCAGAAATGCGTTCCTGTTGCACTGCGTCCGCGATCGCGTCGAGTAGCGTGTCTTGACTCATCAGAAAGGTGAAGGGCCAGTGGACTTGGTAGAGGGTGACTCGTTCGAGTTGCAGCCGTTCCAGACTCGCCTCAATGGCTTTGCGAACCGCACTTCCCGTCAGTCGCCACGGTAGCGGCCCGTATTTCGTTGCCACATCAATGGGGCGATCGCTCTCCCGGATAAACTGTCCCAACAGCGATTCTGACTCCCCCAACCCATACACCTCCGCCGTGTCGAAGAAGGTAATTCCAGCGGCGACGGCTGCGTGAAAAGCTGCTTTCACCTGGTCTGTGCCGTAGTTTCCCCCATAGTTCCAAAACAGTTTATCGCCCCAGGCCCAAGTTCCAATTCCCAAGGCCGAGACGGTCGGCCCTTGTTTCCCAAGTTTTGCGGTTTGCATTGTTCTGAGATCGATACTGCTTGTGAAAGATGATATCTAAGTATTCTCAATTCACCTTTTGAAGAACGATATTAAGCATGGTGGGAATAGCATCATGATAGGGTTGTTCGAGCTTTTGAATCAGTTTTACAGGCAACCCAGCGATCGCTGTCTCATAATCTTCGCGATCGCTTTCCCAGACACGCTCGCTGACCGAAAATATACAGTAACCCGATGGTTTGAGAACTCGAATCGCACTGGGCAAAGCTTGAGCATTGGCAGAACCGGATTTTCGATAATCTTCATTACTCACAAAAACGCCTGCTGAAATCGCAACATCATAAGTAGAGTCGGCATAAGGCATATCCGAAATATTGCAGCACGTCAGCGAGCGATAAATATTTTTTTGCCGCGCAACTTCTAGCATGGCTTCAGAGCGATCGCAGCCATCAATGGATAAATCCTCTTTTTGCCGACGGAGTAGAACTTCGGCAACCAAACCGGTACCACAACCAAGATCGAGATAATTACCAGTGGGTTGAAACTCCAAAGCTGTTGCAGCTAAGTATTCAGGTGCTTGATAGTTGACTGCTGCGACTTCTTCCTCATAGGTTAGTGCCCAGGAGTCATGGGAAGATTGTTCGGACAGAGATCGCACTAAGTTGTTGAGAAATTTCTGTTGTTTTTTCTGTGGCATTGTTAGAGAGGATTTTTCCCTCAGATTACTCTCAATCGTCGATGCACGCTCTCTGAAGAGCCAAGTTTCTTCTCAATTGCTTTCTGCCAAGGGCATTATAAGATTGGTTAAAACACCTTAACTTGCGCGCGATCGCCCTTTCAGCAAAATGGCTACCTCAGATTTTTCCGACTCCCCCCCCAGACCGCCAGAGAAAATTCTCCCCAGAGTTGAACTCCCCACCATGTTTCAGTTGGGTTTGTTTAACCTCGGACTGGGATTGATGGCTGTCCTGACGGTGGCCGTGATCAACCGCGTCATGATTAGCGAGTTGGGAATTCCCGGTTGGGTCACCGCAACAGCCGTGGCAATGCCCTATTTTGTCGCTCCGGCGAGGGTGTGGTTTGGGCAACTCTCCGACTCCAAACCCCTATTTGGACTGCACCGCACTAGCTACGTGCGCTTGGGAACAACCGTTTTCGGGATTGCTGTCTTTTTGGCCGTGCAGGTGGTTTGGCAGCTAGGGAGTGCCGTTCGAGCGTCTGGAGGTTGGGTGTGGAACGAGCAAACGATGACCTGGACAGCTCTCTTAGCTTTGCTTTTTGCCGTTTATGGGATGGCGGTTAGCGCAAGTTCGACCCCCTTCACCGCCTTACTCGTCGATATTTCCGAGGAAGACAACCGCTCCAGAATTGTTGCGATTGTTTGGTCAATGCTGATGGTGGGGATTGTGATTGGTGGGATTAGCGGCAAGGTTTTGTTGAAAAGGGTGCAACAAGTTGGGGAAACAACGCCAATGGAAGCGCTACAACCCCCGATTAATTCCCTTTTTATTGTCGTACCGCTGATTGTCCTGGCCCTGTCCGCGATCGCAACCTGGGGAATTGAGAAAAAATACTCTCGCTTTCTCCGCCGTTCCTCAGCAGGCGATCGCGAAGATAGCATGACCCTCGGCCGTTCCCTGAAAATCCTCACCGCTAGCCGTCAGACGGGAATTTTCTTCAGCTTCCTCCTCGTCCTCACCATCGGTTTATTTTTGCAAGAGGCGGTGCTGGAACCCTATGGCGGCGAAGTCTTTGGCATGGAAATTGGGGAAACCACGCTGCTCAACTCTTACTGGGGAATGGGAATTCTCGTGGGATACAGCACTACCGGCTTTTTAGTCGTACCGCGTCTGGGTAAAAAACTGACCACGCAAATTGGCTGTCTCTTCGTGGCAATTTGTTTTGTTCTAATTGCCTTCTCTGGTTTCACTCAAGACCCCATGCTCCTGAAAACTGTTATTTTCATCTTTGGTTTGGGTGCGGGAACGGCAACCATCGGAGCCATTAGTTTAATGTTGGATTTAACGGCTGCAGAAACTGCGGGGACATTTATTGGAGCTTGGGGACTCTCTCAAGCTCTCGCACGCGCGATCGCTATTTCCAGCGGCGGTTTTATTCTCGACTTCGGTCGCCAGCTTTTTTCCGCACCTCTCCCCGCCTACAGTCTGGTTTTTGGCTTGCAAGCTGTGGCGATGTTGGTGGCAATTTATATCCTCACGCAAGTTAGCGTCAAAGAATTTCAAACCAACGCCAAAAGAGCGATCGCGACGGTGATGGAAGGCGATTTAGATGGGTAGGTATTTCAGTAATCAGCGCCTAACGGCGAGGGAACAGGGAATAGGCAATAGGCAATAGCTGTCGTTTGAAGTTGAGAATTTTTTGATTTCCCTCTTCTCAAAAGGAAAGACTTTAAGCCTGTTTTTTAAAGTCAATATAGCGTTTCTCTATCCAGTGAGGTACAAAGTTTGACCCTTGAGGGAATAGGCAAAAGGCAAAAGGCAATAGGCAATAGGGGGTGTACCTTATGAGAGCGAGAATTGCTATAAAGGAGAAACACAATGGTAAGAGCAGAACACAAGAGTTTGTACGCAGAAAGTATCCTACAGCTAGAATCGCTGCTCAAGCAAGATGGCGAAAGAGTCTTCATCCAGACGGGGGTAACCTGGGAGGAATACGAACTTATTTTGAGTGCCTGTGAAGAGAACTCACACCTCAGATTCACCTACCTAGAAGGAACCCTAACCATTGTGTCACCCGGTCGCTTGCACGAAATAACCAAAGAGAAAATTGGAGACTTTGTGGTTGCATACTTGCAAGAAAAAGGAATTGAATATCTCCCACTGGGATCGATGACGCTCAAAAATAAGCCGAAAAAGGCAGGAAAAGAACCGGACAAATCTTACTACATTGGTACGGGAGAAGGAGAGATTCCCAATTTAGCGATTGAAGTTATTGTTACTAGCGGTAATATCGAAAAAAATCTCGAAACTTATGCAAGATTGGGCGTTGAAGAAGTTTGGTTTTGGCAAGACAATACTTTCAGATTGTTTTTCCGAGAAACGCAGGAGTATCGAGAAATATCGAGCAGTCGCATTATCCCCAACCTCGATCTTGAGTTGCTCAAAAATCACCTCTCGCAACCCAACTTTTTCCGCTCGCTGTTGAGGTTTAGGAAAAAAATACGAGCAGAAGATAGCACCTCTCCAGAATCTTCTCTTTAAGCTTGCCAGTCCACTACTCGAATAAATCGAGGGGTAAATGTCCGTAAGTTCCGTTAATTTGGTCGTCCTCTGACTGACAAGAGACTAAAACTCCTCGATAGTCTCCGGTGTAGCGATCGCAAAAGTGAGAGAGTTTTTGGCAGTTGAATTTGATGTAAGTTGGAGCGGGAGCGGCAGCAAATTCTGCGTTCCCGAAGCTGACATCGTACCCCAAAGCGTTGAGATACTGTTGCAAGGCAGTATATCCCTGTGGCCCATTGTCCGCGCAAACGCCCAAGTTTTCCCCGTCTGCGAGTTCGACCAAACGTAACAACGCTTGACGCAACTGTTCTTTTTCCGCCTCAGACTCAACGGGTTTAATTTGAGTGCAGCTAAAAGAATCGAGTAGTTTTCGCGCTTCTGAGACAGAGATGCGATCGGTGTTTGGCTCGGTCATACGCCCTCAAGAATCTTTGTTTACAACCTATTCGCTCCGGGGGGAAAAGTAAAGCGAGGACTGGTAGAGGACTTGTTCTTGATGGGTTTCTAGGGTGCAGTGCGATCGCGGATAGGCGACGCAGGTGACAATATATCCTCGTGCAACTTCCGAAGGTTGAAGGAATTGTTGCTCGCTTTGATCGATCTCCCCTTCAAGGAGCTTGGCCGCACAGGCCGAACATTCCCCTTGCAAGCAACCCGACGGAAGGCGAATTCCCGCTTCGTCCGCCATATCCAGAATGTACTGATCCTCCGGAACGGCGATCGTGCGGTCGAGATTGAGCGCTTTGTTGACAAGTCGAACTTGATAGACCTCCATTCCCTACTCCTTCAAAAACCGTATCCTCTCTCTATTCAATTGTGCCAGTCCGCGATCGCAAGGCTTCCGTAGGGGCGAACGAGAGAATGGGGATTTCAGCGATTTCTCAACCCTAGACTATTGAGCATTGAACATTCAACATTAAGTGTAGAGAAAAATGGTCGGGAGAAGCGCGATCGCTCAAGAGGATTGCAGTTCACGTAAATCAATTACTGTCAACCCAAGTACTTTTACTCAATAAAAAGTTGATAGCCGATGTGATTTTTGGGAACAAAACAAAAAAAGCAGTCGAACGCAGCAGCAAGGCGTTGAGGGGCATGTTATAAAAATAGATACAAAAAACAACCAAACTCTATTGTGCGTATCCTCAAAAATCCTACCATCCTCCTGAAACCCTTGCAAACTCGTTCTCAAAAATCGCTAATTTCCACACTTTCTGTGGTTACAAAAATTTACATCCTACTTGTTGAGAATTCAGAATTTTGAATTCGGCGAGTCTGTTCTTCCCGATCGCAGTTAACGGATGACTTCTAAGAAACACCATTTTGTCCTTTAAGTCCGGGCGGGTTTTGAGCGGCCGTTCGGAGTCAAATCCCACAGCCATCGAGGAAACCTGCTCCTACAGCGTCCCCAACTCCCTATTCCCTCTTTTGAGTTTTTTCCACTAACCAATATCCAAACCAAATCCCCACCAGACTGGCCGCGATGTCGAGCCAGCTAAAATTGCGGTGGGGCGATGTCATCTGCCAAATTTCCTCTGCGATCGCGATCGCGCCAAACAACGGCGGCCACAGGGGAAACACGCGACGGAAGAGCTTAAATTTACGATGTCTGAGAACGCGGTGACCCAGATACGTTGCCATGCCGTAGAGAACAAAGTGACCCACCGTATCGTAATAGGGAATTTTGCCGAGAAAAGCCGGGAGGCTATTGGTGTAGGCCAGAAACAGGATCGTCAGTAAAAGACCGGCGTAAAAAATTGAAAGGAACAGCCAGCTTGAATTTGAAGAGCGAGAAGGAGGAGTCATCTGTTGGGTTGCAAGTATCGGCTCGCTCGATCGTAACAAATCTCAAGAAAGCGATCGCTCAATCCAAAAGATGTCGATAGCGATAGTTCGTACACAGCATAAATAAACCGCCGACAAAACCGCAGGTTAAACCAATCGCGAGCATTCCCGTCACGGGATCGCCGCTGCCAAAAACGGCTAATATCTGTAGGATTTGGTCGATGCTCAATTGCGCGATTTCCCGAAGTCCCGGAAAATGTTGAAGTAAGGCTAAACCTGCCAGCCCTCCCCCGACAAAAACAATTGGAGTGGCGAAGCTCAGAAACATCGTCAGGGTTAGGAATAGAAGAAAATGCGGCCGGGTTTTCATGGGGCGCTTCATCCGTCTGCAATTGCTGTCAGATCGCTGCATCTTTAGACAGTTTTACGTGTCTCGATCTGTATTCAACCTAGTCGCTGCGCTGGGTATCGGGCCGGAAATGTCTCAAATCTTAAATATTCATTAAAAATCTTGGTAAACATACGTAACTCGATCCTAAGCTGTTCGACATTTAAACCCTGATATCCAAATCCTCGTAAAGGGTATGGGGTGTAGGGTGTGGGGTGTGAGAAAATCCAATTTAAAGGTGTGACAGCTTAGAAGGCAACAAACACTCCCCCAGATAACTCAATGACCCTATCCGCCAGCGTTCGCGAGATCGAGATTCTCGTTCTCTCCTTCCACCCGATTATTGCCATCGAAACGGTCGAAGAAGAGCGAGTTGAAACCTTGCTCAAGGTTGCCAGCCAGCGGATGAAAATGTCCCTGTTTGAATGGACAATTGTTCGGGGACTGATTCCCGCACCGGGAACGGTCTATTCTCCCGCGACCCAGTACGCACCGCCAGGAGCCAACGAGCCAGTGGGTTTTGAGCGCACCACCGAACCCCTCGACCTGCTCGACTATATTCAGAACCGAGAACCGCAGTCGCTCTACTTGCTCAAAGATTTTGCCAAACATTTGGGAGAACCGGAGGTGGTTCGCAAGTTGCGGGATGTGGCGCGGCTGTTTTCTCTCAATCGCTCGGCGTTGGCCATCACTGGGGACTCAATCGAGCTTCCGCGCGAGATCTCTCACGATACGGTGTACTACGATTTGGGGTTTCCCGGCCAGGACGAGTTGCACCAAACGCTCTTGCAAACAGTGCGATCGCTCAAGGTGAGAAATCGCATCGAGGTGAAGTTGACAAAGCCTGAGATTCGAGATTTTGTGCGGGCGTTGAGCGGGATGACGCTCAATCAGGCCCGACAGGTCATTGCTCAAGCGGCGATTGAGGACGGCCAGCTCGATGCGGAGGATATCGAACATATCCTCAAGCGCAAGGCGCAAATTATCCGCGAGGGAGGACTGCTGGAGTATTTTCCGGTGGAAGCAAATGGGGCGGAGTTAGGGGGGTTTCAGGGGTTAAAAAACTGGCTGGCGAGGGCGAAGGTGGGGTTTAGCGATCGCGCGCGTCAGTTCAATCTAACACCGCCGAAGGGAATTTTGATTGTGGGAATTCAAGGGTGTGGCAAGTCCCTCGCGGCGAAGGCGATCGCGCGGGAGTGGAAACTTCCCCTGCTCAAACTCGATGCCGGCAGGCTCTACGATAAATATGTGGGCCAGTCCGAGAAAAACTTTCACAAAGCCACCACCCTCGCAGAATCGATGGCCCCGACCGTGTTGTGGATCGACGAAATTGAGAAGAGTTTTGGCCACAGTGGCGGCGACTCCGATGGCGGATTGAGTCGGCGGCTATTTGGCTCCTTCCTCACCTGGTTGCAGGAAAAGTCCCAGCAAGTGTTTGTGGTAGCCACGGCTAACGATATTTCCCAGATTCCCCCAGAATTGTTGCGAAAAGGACGGTTTGACGAACTCTTCTTTGTCGATCTCCCGAATGCAAAAGAACGCGATGACATTTTGCGCGTCCATTTAAACCTGCGAAACCAAAACCCCGATCTCTTCGATTTTCCGGTGCTGGTTGAGGCCACAGAAGGGTTTAGCGGAGCGGAAATCGAACAAGTGACTATCGCCTCCCTCTACCGATCGCTCTGGGCCGACAAATCCCTCGACACCGAACTGATGCTCGCCGAAGTTCGCTCCACCGTTCCCCTTTCTGTTGCGCGTCGCGAGGATGTCCAGCGCTTGAGAGCGATCGCCCAGGAGCGATTTGTGAGCGTGCGATAAACGGAGTTACGTCTGATGTGAATTACCTGAAACCGTTGCTAGGGAAAGGCAATAGGCAATAGGCAATAGGAAGAAAAAACAACGGTACGATCGGGGTTGTAGCTTCTACGTTCGTATTAAGCGTGAGTTAGGATATGAAATCCTTTTGATGACTTGACTCAAAATTGCTCGGTTAATTGCAACTCGTAGATATTCCAGAACGGCCCGAGCAGTGCGGAATACTGAATCTCTTGAATGCGATCGCGTACGGCCGTTAGCGAGAGAGGATTAACTAAATAGATGAAAGGAACATACTCCTCAACAATTTGTTGCGTTTCTGCATAAATGGCTTTCCGCTTCTCCACATCCAACTCCCGTGCTGCTTGGATATAGAGTTGAGCAATTTTCTTTTCCCAATCGGCAACTTTTCTGCCTTCTAGTGGCTTTTTGCCGGGTTGGGGTTTTTGATTAAACATGTGCAAATTCCCATTGGGAAACCAAACATTAGCACCATCGTTTGGCTCATTTCCTCCCGTCAAACCCAACAGACAACATTCCCACTCCAAAGAGTTTGAGAGTTTGTCCACCAAAACCCCAAACGCGATCGGATCTAAATCGACTTTAATCCCAATTTTTCCTAAATCTTGAGCAATTTGTGCGGCCATTCCTTCTCGAACTTGATTGCCGGAATTGGTCATCAGGGTAAAGCGAACTCGGTTGCCGCGATCGTCTTCAAGCTGATTTTGCCGATCGTACTGAAATCCGGCTTCTCGCAACAAGGTTTTTGCTTTTTCCGGATTATAGTTGTAGCCTTTCAAACTGTCATCATAAAAGGGAGACTGTACGGAAATTGGAGAATTTTGCGGTTTGCCCAAACCGCGATAAATATTATTAATCATTCTCTGGCGGTCAATGCCATAGGCAACGGCTTGGCGAAATTTAACATTATTGAACCATCGCGATTTTTCTTCCTTAACTAGAGGTTTTCCCGCTCTTTTCCCCGTATTTAGGTTAAAGAAGATAAAACCCGTTCCGTAAGCCGGACCGCCGTTATAAATTGTGAATTCGCCTCGTTCTTCTTCGCGTTTCAGGAGCGAAAAGGAATCTGGAGAAACAGCAATAGCATCCAGACCGCCCGAACGAAACTGCAAGATCGAAGTATCTTGTTTTTCAACAATTTCCCAAACAATTTCTTGGATATAGGGCTGCGAATTTCCTTGGCTATCTTTGCGCCAATAGTAAGGATTGCGCTCGAAGATAACTCGCTGGTTAGTCGAATAACTTTTAAGCTTATAGGGGCCGTTAACAATAATTTGTTCTGGGGGAGTATCAACGCCCCATTGCGAAATAAATTTGGGTTTGCCTTCGCTATCTTTAGATTCGACCGATTGGCGCAGTGAATGAGCGGGTAAGATTGCGAGTTCGGCTGCACCTAAAAAGGGTGCAAAAGGTTCGGGGATTGTAAATTCAACCCGCCGGTTGTCCAGCTTTTTAACCGTGGGAAATTCCTGACTCTGGCCGATTCTGAGACTGTCCCTAACATTGGTCGGAATATCCTCGTTGAGGAACAAATCATTGTAGGAAAAAATTACATCATCGACGGTCAAGGGTTCCCCATCAGACCATTGCAGTCCATCCCGCAGGGTAAAAACAATTTTTAAGTCTTCGGCTTCCCAAGATTCGGCTAAAGCGGGTTCAAATTCCCCCGTAATCGGGTTTTGGGAAACCAACCCTTCATACGTTAAGCCAAAAATATTGGGCGATTCTTGGTTGAGAACGTAGTTGAAGGTTTTGGGATCGCTGAGGACGCTGCGAACGATTTGAGGCGTTGGGGTCGCAGTTGTTTTCAAAACGGACGGGTTGCATCCGGAGAGGGCAACGCACAGAACAGCGACTAGGAGGAGACAGAAGCTACGCCAAGCGATCGCGGTTTTGGGAGAGACTTTCATTGTTTGACGGGTAAGGGATTTGGGACTTCCCCAGAAAACAGAATTCGGTAACGGTATGTTACTCCACCGAGCGATGAGAGCAAAATCCAGCCTAAGGTATTGAGGCGAAAGTCGAAGAGGCTGACATCGAGACAGTTAAAGAGAATTAAGCTGCTAAAGGCAATGAGGTAAGTCAGTAAGATCGAGCGATCGCGGTACCACTGGGGACGCAACGCTTTCGACCAAATCCGCAGCAGCAAAATGGCTCTGGCTAGAATCCAACCGACGATTCCGCACAGAAGAAGAATGGCTGGAATGCCAGCCTCGGCCGCGATCGTAAACCACAGGTTGTGGGCGTGGCCCAACCAGAAGTTTGTATGCTCTTCATAAAGGAAAGAAAAATTTCGCAGTCCCCACCCCAACCAAGGGCGCTCTCGGATCATGCTCCAAGCAAACTTCCACTGCGTGATGCGCCGATCGGGATCGGGAATGGCATACAGGTCTCCCGACAGGCGCTTCCACAGAAAAGCCGGAACGATCTGGCGCAGTTGCGATCGCCCGGCTGTCGGACCGAAAGCGGCCCAGAGGACGACGCTAACTGCGGAGAGCGCGCCGAGAACCAGCCAATGCCAGCCGAGGTGAAGAGCAAAAACTAAGCTAATGAGAGCGGCAATTCCCCAGGCATTGCGGGAACTTGTTGAAATCAGCGCGATCGCGCAGCCGACAACAGCGACGGAGAGAATGGCGAGTTGCAAGAGATGCCAGCGCTTCCTTTGAGCGCGTTCGCACCAACTTTGCAATGTTTCAATCCATAATCCTAGGGAAAACGCAAAAACAATCAGCAAATAAGCAGCCAAAATATTGGCATACATAAAGACCGAGGCCATGCGCCCTTCGGGATAGCCATTGGCTTTTAGCGTCCAACCAACGAAGGCAAGCAAGAGATCGGGACTCTGCCAACCGGCAAACATTTGCCCGCAACCCAGCACAATGACTGGAAAGGCAGCGAAAACGCTCAACCAGGCCATTCGCCGCAATTGGGCGGGAGTTTGAATCAGCGCGCCAAGAACCACCGGACACAGAAAAAATGGTAAAAAATTTGCCGCGCCGAGAATCGCTTCCCCCGGCTTATAAGCAAAACCAGCACTGATGAGGATCAACAGGCTCAAGAGAGCGAGGGCGCGAGTTAAAGGCCGCTGTCCCAACTCGCGATACTGCTGCTTCAAAACGCCCAAGATACTCGCGCCGATCGCAACAGCACCCAGAGCAGGAAGCAAGGGAAGAATGAAAAACCCGCCTTGAAAGAGCTGCCACGGTCGCCTCAGACTGGGATTGAGAACTAAGGGAAGATGGGTAGAGACTCGCGATTTCGATTGCTTGGAACTAGCGGATGGTTCTGTATCGCTGCTTGCAACTGGCTCGCGATCGGGATTGCAAGGGTCGGTCACTTCGGTTATCAGTTATCAGCGCCTGACGGCAAGGGAACGGGTAGAGCGAGAACATTTAGCGGACGCTATGCTGGCTGCCAGCTTTCGGAGCGAATCAAGCGAATTTGGGCGATCGCAAAAACAGCCGGGATAATACGACCGTAGTTTGTGGCGATCGCTTTCCATCCCAACTCCGCCAGGAAGGTTGCCCACAGGAGCGGCCCCAAGAAGGCAAACGCCGTTCGTACTGCACCGTGACGCGCTGCCGTTGCTGCCATTCCTCGCTTGGCCGCTTGAATGGTGAGTTGATTTTGCAACTGAGCGGTGGCCGCAATGCCACCTCGCACGAGGGTTGATTTTGCCATTTGATACGTGGCAAAGTGAAACGCAAACTGACGGGCGATCTGCTTGAGCAGGAAGGACTTGAGCATGGAATTAACCGCTAGAATGCTGCTGCCTTTGAGCAAAATCTGGATGGGGTTGTGCTGAATTTGGGCAGGGAGGGGTTCCGAATAGTTAGAACGAGAGAGCGATCGCTGCACTCGCACCGTCAGCGTCTTCCGTTCCGAGCGAGGCAAGCGCTTCCAGGCCCGACCCACCAGGCGGACAAAGACTTCTGTTTCGAGATCGATGGCCGTCATCTGCTGGGAATAGGGAATTTTTAGGTAACGGCAAACTCGAATGAGGACATCTCGATAGGTCAGACTTTGAGTTTGTCCCTTGAGAACGGCGATCCCATCAGCCGCGAGGTAGCGAAATCGCCGCTCGATGTCATCTAACCAATCTTGGCGATCGCGACTCTGAACTTCCAGAATATCGGGCGTTTGAAGATAGTCAAGGGGATTGAGCTTGCGGCAGAACAAAATTTGCGTGAGCTGCTGCAATTCCTCTTCTGTCGCCAACTCTAGGGCTGACCTCAGTTCGTCCAACATCCCATCCTCCCAACACCAACTACTGCGCTGTCTAACGTCCACCATTCTACAACTGTGACAGAGAAACCGGGTTTTCGATCTTCATCGGGTGCAATCTCGGACTTGTTTGCCCATAACCCGGCCTCTATCGCCCAATCCCCTACTTGTTCGGTTGGGGGGTCATACGCAGATAGGGCTTGATTTCTCGAACCCCTTTCGGGAATTTTTGTTTGGCTTCTTCGGTCGGGATGGTCGGTGCAACAACCACATCCTCACCTTCTTGCCAGTTCACCGGGGTTGCAACGCTGTAATTATCCGTCAGTTGCAGGGAGTCAATCGTCCGGAGAATTTCAGCAAAGTTCCGTCCGGTGCTGGGAGGATAGGTAATCGTGAGGCGCAGTTTCCGGTTGGGATCGATGACGAACACAGTTCGCACAGTCACTTTGGCGTTGGCATTGGGGTGAATCATGCCATAGAGGTCGGAGACTTTCTTATCGACATCGGCAATAATGGGGTAGTTTACCGTCGTTCCTTGGGTTTCGTTGATATCTCCAATCCAACCCTTATGAGACTCCGCATCATCAACGCTCAGAGCAATCACCTTGGCGTTGCGCTTCTCAAACTCAGACTTCAGCTTGGAAACCTCACCCAGCTCAGTCGTGCAAACAGGGGTGTAGTCTGCAGGGTGAGAAAACAGAACCACCCAGCTATCTCCGGCCCAGTCATAGAAAGTGATTTCGCCCTCACTTGTGGCTTGCGTAAAATTAGGGACAGCATCGCCGAGTTGTAGCGTCATAATATCTAGTCTCCTTTTTAATGGCAGCGATTTTGCAGACTATAATCTTGCCACAAAACTCCGGTATTCCCATCGGGGTTTAGACCTTTATAACAATTCGAGATAATCTTCTCAGTTGTGGCGTAGAAACTTCGGTGGAGAATCCCTCGGTTTCAGAAAGGATTGTCGCGAGTTCTGAGATAAGATGAGATGATAGAAAACAAAAGTTAACCAAATAGAGAAAAGGCCTTTCTCTGAGGGATACAGAGCCATGTTTTATTTTAGGAGGAGATAGTTTGATGAAAAGATTTATTCAGCTTCTCGCTGTATTTGCCTTGATTGTGAGTAGTTGGGGACTTGTCGAGCCGGGTCAAGCTCAAGCGCTCGAGTTCAATCGCGCATCCCTGCAATCCTACCCGCTTTTAGCTGAAGCGGCATATCGAAATCCTGCTGATGTCAAGCTTCAGAGTGAGTTCGGCCAAAAAATCGACTTGAACAACAGCCACGTGCGGAGCTTTCGCGGCTACCGGGGCTTTTACCCGATCTTGGCCGGTAAGATTGTTAAAAATGCTCCCTATGAGAAGGTCGAGGACGTTCTCAATATTCCGGGGTTGAGCGAGCATCAGAAGGAAGTGTTGCAAGCCAATCTGAGCAAATTTACCGTAACCGATCCAGAAGCAGCCTATGTTGAAGGCGGCGATCGCTACAATCCAGGAGTTTACTAAAATCGCAGCTTTTCGGTAAACTCAATTGCCCGCTCTCTGAAGAGAGTGGGTTTTGTTTTGGCCAATGATGCCTGAGGGCGAGGGTGTGGGGTGTCGGGAATTAGGGAATTAGGGAATTGGGGGACATTGATGACTGTTGACTGATAACCGATGACTGAATAAGACCTCCGCCGAAAAAGAACAGCACAAACTTGGGTAATTCCTATATGACAGAGGGTTTTAGCTTCTAATACACATTAGGCGTAATTCTCTTCGCTGAAGATCTAAGATGATAGAAACAAGGGTTACTTCAGCAACAGATGAGAAAAAACGCAGCTTGGGCGATCGCGGTTTTGGTAGCAGGTGGCGCGATCGCGCCGGCGATCGCTTTAAATGTTTCGGTTGGGGAGCGCGGAATTAATGCTCGGCGGTTGCACGCCGCTCCTTATAATCTACTCGGTCGGAAAATTGGTCTCGGTCAGGTCGAAGTGGGCCGGCCGGGGAAGTTTGGGTTGGATAAAGCTCGCTCTCACAATCGCGAGATCGTCATTCAAGGGGTTTTTCACCGCAACGAACCTGCCAAAGCAGACACCTTTGTTGACGACCACGCAGCAATGGTGGCGACAGTGATGGTTAGTGCGGATAAAGCTTTGACCGGAGTGGCCCCAGGAGCCAAACTATACGCCTCTGCTGTGGGTTCTGTGGAGGGCAACGGCCAGCCTCACGAGTGCCTTTCCGCGCAGCACGTTGCCATGCAAAACGGGGGAGATGTGCGAGCGATTAACTTCAGTTTCGGCGAACCTCTCCAGCGCGATCCGCGCGAAGATCCCGTACTGGACGGCAATGCACTGCTGACGAAGTGTATTGATTGGTCGGCGCGGGTTCACAATACCCTCTACGTTGTGGCAGGCAATCAAGGCAGTGGGGGCATTTCTATCCCCACTGACAACTATAACGGCATCAATGTGGCTTCAACGATGCAACGAGGGGGAGAGTTTGCCAAGCTTGATTTTTCTAACTTGAGCGATTTACCCATTGGCATTGGTCGGCGCTTAATTCAACAGGAAATTAATGCTGGGAAACGCCGTGCGATCGCGCTGGTTGCGCCGGGACATCAAATTTCCGTTTACAACCTAGAAGGTCAGATCGTACCGGTGACGGGAACCAGTTTTGCCGCACCTCACGTGACGGGAACGGTGGCATTGTTGCAAGAGTATGGCAATTCGAGGTTGCAGCAAGGACTGCGTAATTCGACTCCTTCGCCTCAGTGGAGTCTGGATGCGCGTCGCGGCGAAGTGATGAAGGCGGTTTTGCTCAACTCAGCGGATAAAGTGGAGGACAGCGGCGATGGTTTGTTGCTGGGAATGGAGCGCTCCACCTTAGATAAGGATAATTTGACCTGGTTGGATGGCGATGCTTACGAGAACTCCGATATCCCTTTGGATATTGAGATGGGAACGGGCCATCTCAATGCTTACCGCGCCTACCAACAATTTAGTCCCGGTCAATGGAGTCCGGAACGGGAAGTTCCTGCGGTTGCGTGGGACTACCGGGAGGTGGAAGAAGATGGCGAGCGAGATTACGTACTGGCAGAACCGTTAGTCGCTGGGAGTTATGCCTCGGTGACTTTAGCCTGGAACCGTTTGGTAGAGTTGGAAGATAAGAATGGCAATCAGTTGTTTGATGAGGATGAAGATTTCCGCGATCGCGGCCTGAATAACCTTGATGTTTACCTTTTACCGGCTGACAGCGACAATGTTGATGAGAATCTCTGTGCTTCGACGAGTGAGGTAGACAGTATCGAACACATTTTCTGTAAAGTTCCGAAGACGGGACGCTATAAAATTCGCGTCCGCTATCGCGATCGAGAGAATGAAGCGACTCAACCCTATGCTCTCGCCTGGTGGACGGTTTCTCTAGGCAAGGGAATAGGGAACAGGGAATAGGGAGAAAAAACAACGGTACGATTGGAGTTTGAGCCTCTACGTTTGCATTAAGCGTAAATCATGCCAACAATTGACTCAAAACTGGAAACAAGTCTTTCCCTTCGCCTTTGGACGGTCAAGGAGTATCATCTCATGGCTGAGGTGGGGATTTTGCAACCCAACGAACCCGTCGAACTGGTCGCCGGACAAATTCTCAGAAAAATGAGTCCTCAGAAAGCACCTCATGCTACTGCAATCACGTTAGTTCGGTTATTGCTAGAAAACCGATTGGATCGGCGAGTTTTGGTCAGAACCCAACTCCCAATTACTTTGAGCGATCGCTCCGAACCCGAACCCGATATTGCGGCCGTTGTTCCCGATGTGTTGCGCTACAGCGATCGCCACCCCAATCCCTCAGATATTTATTTCCTCATCGAAATTGCCGACTCGACCCTCAAGCGAGACTGCGGCATAAAAGCTCGTGATTACGCCAGTGCCGAGATCGAAGACTATTGGGTGCTAGATCTCAACAACCGACAGTTGCGCGTCTTTCGAGAACCTTCGACCGATGGCTACAGCAACATCACTGTTCTCGGAGAGCGCGATCGCCTTGCTCCGAGGCAATTTCCCAATTTGACTCTCTCCGTTGCCGAACTTTTACCCCCAAACGTTCGGGGATAACCCAGCGAAAGAATTCCACCGCCAAATTAGGGAAAATACACCACAGTACTAACTTGACAAATAAAAAATATTGTGTACAAAAAGACAAGCCAATGAGCTAAATCTTATATATCTCAAGGCTTTTAGCTTTTTTTCCTTTGCACTCAACATTCCCTTAGCACTCTCTCCCCAAGAGTGCTAAATTTGCTATTAGAAGGTGAAACAAAAAGCAGCAAGACTTATGGCAAAAATCGTTTCGTTTAAAGAAGAGTCGCGGCGATCGCTCGAAAGAGGAGTCAATGCCCTCGCGGACGCGGTTCGCATTACTTTAGGCCCCAAAGGACGAAATGTATTACTAGAGAAGAAATTTGGCGCGCCGCAAATCGTCAACGACGGGATTACGGTTGCGAAAGAAATTGAAATCGAAGATCCCCTAGAGAATACCGGAGCCAGACTGATTCAGGAAGTTGCCTCCAAGACCAAAGATATTGCGGGCGATGGTACGACCACCGCAACGGTCATTGCTCAAGCGTTAATTCGCGAAGGGTTGAAAAACGTGGCCGCCGGCGCAAATCCCGTAGCTTTGCGTCGCGGTCTGGAAAAAACGATTGCCTATTTGGTTGGAGAAATTGAAGCGGTGTCCAAACCCATCCAAGGGGATGCGATCGCTCAGGTTGCTGCGGTTTCTGCTGGAAATGACGAAGAAGTGGGCAAAATGATTGCCGAAGCGATGGATCGCGTCACCAAAGACGGCGTGATTACCGTTGAAGAATCTAAATCTTTGGCAACAGAACTAGAAGTTGTTGAGGGGATGCAAATCGATCGAGGTTATATCTCTCCCTACTTCGTCACCGACCAAGAACGTCAGGTTGTCGAGTTTGAAAATCCCCACATTCTGATTACCGACAAGAAAATTAGCGCGATCGCGGACTTAGTGCCCGTCCTCGAAAAAATTGCGCGATCGGGCAGTCCCCTACTCATTATTACCGAAGACCTCGAAGGCGAAGCCCTCGCCACCCTCGTGGTCAACAAAGCCAGAGGCGTGCTGAACGCAGCAGCAGTTAAAGCCCCCGGATTTGGCGATCGCCGCAAGCAAATGTTGCAAGACATCGCCGTCCTCACCGGAGGTCGCGTCATTTCCGAAGAAATCGGGTTGAGTCTCGAAACCGCCGACCTCGATATGCTCGGCAAAGCCCGCAAGGTAACCATCGACAAAGAAAATACCACCATTGTTGCCGGAGGCGACCACAAACCCGACGTTGACAAGCGCATTGCCCAAATTCGCAAGCAGCTCGCAGAAACCGACTCCGAGTACGACACAGAAAAACTGCAAGAACGCATTGCCAAGCTAGCCGGAGGAGTGGCCGTCATCAAAGTTGGAGCAGCCACCGAAACCGAACTCAAAGACCGCAAACTGCGGATCGAAGATGCTCTCAACGCAACCAAAGCAGCAGTGGAAGAAGGAATCGTTCCCGGCGGCGGCACCACTCTCATTCACCTGGCCACCAAAATCGCAGCATTCCAAGAAACTTTGAGTAATGCCGAAGAAACAGTGGCAGCCAACATTGTAGCCAAAGCTCTAGAAGAACCCCTCGCTCAACTGGCCAATAATGCTGGCGTTGAAGGGGCTGTTGTGGTCGAAAAGGTTCGAGACGCAGAGTTTAACGTGGGTTACAACGCCCTCACCGACACCTTTGAAGACATGATTGCTGCAGGGATCATTGACCCGGCTAAAGTCGTGCGTTCGGCACTCCAAAACGCAAGTTCGATCGCGGGCATGGTCTTGACCACAGAGGCCTTAGTGGTTGAGAAGCCCGAACCCCCCGCTCCTGCTGCACCCGATGGCGGCATGGGTGGCATGGGCGGTATGGGTGGTATGGGTGGCATGGGCGGTATGGGTGGCATGGGCATGATGTAAGCTCTAGCCTCCGCTCGCTCTTATCCAATCGCCAATTGCGGCCGATCGCAAAGATCGGCCGCAATTTTTCTGTTTCTGAATGCGAATTGGCTCAAAGCCTTTCAGTTCGAGAAAGAAGAGGCGATGATTATCCCGATCTCGCACAAGATTTCGCTAGGGCGTGTCATCATTTAACCTCAGAAGCCATACTGAAAAGAGCTTTAGCTTCATCGACTCTGGCAAAATAAAACAGGCTAAAATCCTTGATACGCAAGGCCGACAAGATCGAATTGATGACATGCCCTAGACCTTGCCCGCTTTGTTCGCTTAGCGTTCAATGTTGGTGGCGATCGCCTGGCTCGATTTGCTCTCCCGAATTTGGCGAATCCGTTGAATGCTGATGTTTCATCAAACCAGGTTGAATGCGAATATTACCCATCCCCATTTCACCAACACTCACAATTCCCATGGTTTGTACTCCTGCGGCCACGACCCCCATGGCCACAGCTCCTGCCGTTAGCAATCCCATCGCCACAACTCCAATAGAAATGACCCCCATCGGGACAACCCCGATGGAGATCACACCCATCGGAACGACTCCAATTGAGACAAAACCGAGGGGAGTAACGCCAACTGAAATCAATTTGAGTTTTTCCGAATGGGAGTGCATGGATATTCTTCAGTGTTTTGATAAGAGAACCAATCCATGAATATCGTCGAATTTTGAGGCATTTGTCAAAAGACAAGTCGTCAAACTCAAGTACAACCGTTAGCCTTTTTTGAGCGGGGTGCTATCATGCGGGATATCGATTTCCCTTAATTGCGATGAGTGCTTCTCGCCCCCTGACTGGAACCGATTTAGTAGACTGTGCAAGAGCCAATGCCAAGCAAGGGATTGAAGTTGCAGCTAAGCTCTGCGGCTATGGTGAAGATTTAAAAGGTTTTCAGCAAGCTTTACTCCATGCTTGCGAAGAAATGGGCATACATATCCAAGAGTTAAGCGACCTGATTGCCACGCCGACAAGACAACCCCAACGCGGTGTTAACATCGCTCCTGACAGCGCTTCAGAATTGTAAACAGCTTATCAGATCGCAGACTCCCACTTCATCTCGAATTTCTGTAGCTTGGGATGAGAGACGACTAAGTGCCAAATTACGGCTTGAAAAGCTTCTGTTTGGGGGGTAACCGTTTCCTTCCTGAGGGGAGGAATGACAACACAAGCATCAGCAACTTGAGCGGTATAGCCACCATCGCGACCGACAACTCCAAAAATTTTTGCACCAACCTCTTTGGCATATTTGAGAGAAGAAACAATATTTGTACTGATATTTTTCTCTAAATTTCCTCCACCCACAGAAAAAACGAAAATACCATCTTTACTACTTAAGTAACTGCCTCTAAGCCAATTGACAAAAGCAGATTCCCAGCCATCATCGTTAATTCGAGCTGTTAATTCCGAAACATTATCGGTGGGAGTATAACTCTCAATTCCAGCAATTTTCCGAAAGTCGTTGACTGCGTGGCTGGCGTGTCCCGCACCGCCCCCGACTCCGATGAAAAAGAGCCTTCCTTGATTAGCTCTTACGTCCGCAATACCCTCTATCATTTTCTCAACGATTTCGGGATCTAAAGCATCAATAATTGCTTTAGCATCGGAAAAATATTCAGCAATATAACTCATAATTGACAACTCCGATTTCGTGTATTGCGTGCATTGCTCATTTAGCGTTCGGGCAAGCCGAGAGCTTTTTTAACTTGAAACCAAGCTTCTCTTAATTTCCAGAATTTGCTACTTTCCATCCCTTCAATTTGTTCTTGTAGCTGCCTAATTTTATCTAAGGTTAATTTAGCATCTCCCGGTATGGTTCTGAGGCGATCGCTCGTTGCGTCAGAGGATAAAGCTGTTTTACTTTCGCTCGTTCTCAGAGCAATATAGCCCTGCTGACAAGCAAACCAGGCCTTCCATTTTTCGCTAACATTTTGAGGACAAGGAATGGGATAAAGTTCTCCAAATCCAGATTGTTCTAAGGCAAGTTTTAGTAACGGAATGGAAAGGCGAATATCGTTGTCAAAATTGAGGGGGTATTTTAAGGCTTTGGGATATTTCGCAGGATGGCCGAATTCGATGGATAGATTGTTGTCTTGGGTGACGGGAGTATAGACGAGAACAGCTTTTCTGGCGCGATCGCACAGATAAGCCAAATGCTGTAGCGGATCGGCAACATGACAGAGAACGGCAATGCTTAGAACAACGTCAACTTCAGGAATTTCGGCATATCTGAGTGAGTGAGAAAGACTATCCCACTCGGCAAAATAGAATTCGCTGTTAATCCCTAAAACTTGGTTGAACCACTCAAAGACTTTCTTGTTATTCGTAAAATCAAACCCCAAGCATCTTTTCGCTCCGCGCACGCCCAAACCATGCAAAAAATAACCTGTATTGCAACCAATTTCAGCAAACGTCAAGTGAGAAATATTGCTATCAAATTTCTGAACGAGGGTGTCGAGCAGAAATTCGTAAATTGTTCTCAAGTTTCGATTGCACTCGCGAAAATGTTCCGGACAATCGACCAATAAGTTTTGAATTTCAGTTGGAGCATCCGGCCAGTAAATATGTCCGCTGCTCGCTTCGCCATCATGAAACCTTAAACCTTCACCGACTTCCAGGCGATCGGCAAAAATAAAGGGTTGATATCCCAGCCTTCTCTCAACAATAAATTGCTCGATTGCTTTCAAATTTTCGGGAGAAAGGTTTCGATCTCGTAAATCCATTCAGCGACTAAAAAGTTGAATTGCGGACATTTAAGCTTGGCCGATCTGAGAGTGCTGCGCGAGAATAGTTTCGACTGCATCGAGAAGGGCGATCGCGGTACGATCGGCGTCTGTCCCGACATTATAGGGTCGTTGGAGCAAAATGGCTGTGCAACCCACTTCTCGCCCTGCTGCCATATCTTTCCAAGAATCTCCCACGAAGAAAGATTGCTTGAGATCGATGTGCCATTGAGCCGCTAAAGAGATTAACATACCGGGGCGCGGTTTGCGACAGGGGCAGTTGTCAGCGTTGTCGTGGGGACACACTCGAATATCGTCGATGGGGAGGGTTTGACGGAGAATTGCGGTCATTTTTTCTGCGACGCGGGGATCGAGATTTTTTCGAGCAATATCGGGTTGGTTGGTAACGACAAAGACAGGGAGTCCAGCCGCTTTGAGCTGTCGCACTGCTGCCCGAACGCCTTCGCAGAAAACAAACTCTTCGACCGTCCAAGGCGAGGATGGCGCGTTGTTGCGGAAAACAACTTGGTTAATCACTCCGTCGCGATCGAGGAAGACGGCTGGGTGCAGGCGATTTTCTTTCATCAGAATGGAAAAGATCGAAGCGTTATGGGCGATCGACGTTTTGCTGATACATTTTGGGGGAATTGAGGGCTTCCTGTTCGGCTAAGAGCGGTTGATGATAGTTGCGGAGATAGTCCAACTCCGCACCGGAGTGATGTTCTTGCTGCACGCCATTAGCGATCGCGCCCAAAACTGACGCGCCGGAAATTTTCAACCCTTCTAATGCTTTGGCAACTAAGGCGCGGTTGGTCTTCTCCAAGCGAACAACGAGAACAATGCCATCGGAGTTGGCCGCCAGGAGATTGGCATCGGCCAAACCCACGAGAGGTGGCGTATTGTAGATGGTGAGGTCAAAAAAGCCTTGAAACTGCTCCATCAAATGCTCCATTTTCGGAGAGGAAAGCAGCTTGATCGGGTCGCTGGCGACGAGGCCGCCACTGAGAACGAACAGATTGCTCTCGGTTGGCGATTGCTGAATCACATCATTTAAACTGAGGTCGTTTTGGATGATATCGCTAATCCCTCGTTCGTTTCTCAAACCCAAGCGTAAATGCAATTGCGGGCGACGCAAATCGGCATCCACCAGTAAAACCCGCTGGCCGATGCTCGCAGCCGTTTTCGCGAGTTGGAGCGCGATCGTCGATTTGCCATCGTTTGGCGTTGCCGAACCGACCACCAGAGAGCGAATGGGGCGCTGTCTGGAGCCAAGCAAGCTGATGTTGGTGTAAAGCGAGCGAAACGCTTCTAAATAAGCAGGACTGTAATCGGGTGCGGGCAACAACAGATAAGGGTTTTTCTCAACCTTTCCGCGAGCAATCAGCTTGCGCGCCTGCTTCTCATATTTTTCCAGCGCTTTCACAAAGGGAATCGCTCCCAACAGCGGCAGTTTTGTTGACCCTTTGAGTTCTTCCGGACTGTGATATACCGCGTCCATAATCTCCGCGATAAACCCAACTCCAATGCCCACCAAAGCGCTCAAGATGACCGCGATCGCAACCTGTCGCTTCACATCCACCGCAGAAGAGACGCGCAGCCCGCCCGATGGCGTTCGCCACAAATCTGGCGGCGAAATTAACTCCCAGGGAACTTCCCGCTGAGAAGCATCCAACTTCAGAGCTTCTCGCTTCTCCAAAAACGCTTTCAAGCTATCGGTGGCCACCGCAACGTTCCGCTCCAGATCTGAATATCGGCGCAGCACTCCCGGAAAAACGTCTAACCGGCGCTTCACCCGACGTTCCGTTTGAGCGAGATAGCTAGCGCGCGCTTCGAGATCGGTAATCTGGGCCGCCAGCGTTCTCTGTGCTTTCTGGGCTTCTTCGAGGAGCAAGCGCTCTAAATTTTCCTGCTTCTCCCGCAACACTTGTATAGGAGGACTGTTCTCCAAAAACTGGCTCGATTCTAGGGCCAGCGCTGCATCCACGTTGTAGCGCTGAATAATCAAACTGTTATAAATATTATTCGGATCGCGCGAGAGAATCGCGAGGGAATTGCCCGCCTCAATTTCTTGCTGGCGACTGCGGTAGGTCGCTCTCGCCTCTTCTAACTGAGCTTGAAGATCGATGCGCTGTCGTTCGACATGGTTGCGTTGTTGGGCCAAACCATCGGCTGTCAGTTGGGGAAAGTTGAGGTCGTATTGTTCGCGCAGTTTTTGTAATTGTCTCTCTAAAGTGTCAACGCGCTGTTGCAGTTCCGGGAGTTGCTCGTCAATAAACTGAATCCCTTGCCGGAGACTCGTCAAGCGTTCTTGCAGCGAATATTGAAGATACGCTTTTGCAAGCGTATCAAGAACCACTTGAATTTTTTCTGGATTTTCATCGTTGTAATGAACCTCCAAAATTTTTGTCCCGACTTCCTTGCCATCTCTCACATAGCTGACGCGACTCAGCTTTAGGCCGCCAATCAGTTGGGGATAGGTGATTTTCGGATACTGCGCTTGCAACTCGCCAACAACAGGCGTGAGAATTTTGGGGCTGGTTAGCACTCGGATCTGCGTTTCGTAGTCTACGAGATCGGCTTTATCAACGCCGACTTTCGTGAGTTCGGCAGCCCCGACACTCGTTCCGGTTTGAGCCAAAAGGGAGAGTTTGGCTAGCCGCCCTTCTGCCGTGACGGGTTCGACAAGAACCTGGAAAGAACCATCAAAGGACTTTTTCGTTTCCTTCGCCTTCCAAATAATTAAACTTCCCGTCGCACCGCTCAAAAGCACAGTGACGATCGCCATCAGGCCAAGACGGCGGCGAATAACCCCAATCAACCAAGCTAAATCTAGGGTTTGCCCGCTTCCTTCCTCTGAGGTAGCGGAGGACGTGTCGGTACCAGCAGAATTGAGATATTGACCGCGAAACGTTGAAGGAGGGTTTGAGTAATTGGGGTCCGTGGGCATGGGGTCTTTAACTTATCGTCCTTGCTTGATTGACCGCTCAGTTATTGTTGTTATCTAAGATGCCAAGCACTTCCAGTATGCCAAAAATTCTACTGGGAATAGAAAAGACGGCTAAAGCGTTTGCCCCTGCTCCCAAAAAGTTACTGATACTATCGCTGATGGAGGTGGCTCGGTTGCGATCGACAACAATAATGTCATTATCCCGCAGGATCGGGTTGCTCTGTTCGCTAATCCCGCGAGTCAAGTCTACGGCAACTTCTCGGCTCAGCACCGAACCGTCGGGGTTTAAGCGAATGAGTCGAACATCATCTTCATCCGCACGACTGTCGTTGAAACCGCCAGCAGTCGCGATCGCTTGATTGAGAGGAGTATTCGGCGGCAGTTGCACCAGTCCGGGATTCTTGACTTCGCCCACAACGCTAACGCGAATGGAGTCGGGAGCAAAGCGAGCATTTGCGAGTTCGGTGGCCTCGGCCGAAGAAATTTCGCTAGCTTTGGGAACCACAATCGTATCGCCATCTTGCAAGATAGTATCTTGGCTGATGTCGCCAGTTTGCAGCAACTCCCACAAATTCACCTCAAAGACCTGTTCTGGCCCGCTTTTCGTCTGTCGCCGCAGTTGAATGTTACGAATGTCCGCGAGGGGTTCGATACCACCTGCCTCCTGAATCGCTAAACTCACTGTAGGCAGACTTGCCTGGATGCCTGGGGTCGAAATTTGGATAAAGTAAGAGCCAGGACGCTTGACTTCTCCGGTGACGCTGACCGTTCGTCCGGCTTCAATGTTAGCCGCAAAGTCCAATCGAGCTAAATTCCGCACCTCCTTGAGACTGACTTCTGTGGCAGTTGGGATAAAGATAGAGTCGCCATCTCTGAGGGTGAGACTGCGTGGCGGTGCGGCAGTTTCGAGCAGCTCGCTAAAATCGATGAGAAAGGTTTCTTCCCCACCTCCGGGCAATCTGCGCCGGATTCGCACCTGACTGATGTCAGCAGCGAGGGTAATCCCACCTGCGGCTCTAATCGCTTCAGTGATGGTGGGGTGCTGCACGCCTGGATTGTCGCCTTCTCCACCGATCAAGTCGAGGGTAAAAGAGCCAGGGTTGAACACTTCTCCAGAGACGAAAATGTTGAGGGGACGGGTGTTGAGCAAGCGGATAGTGACGAGGGGACGCTTGAGGAAGGCGGCGTACTTTTTGGATATTCCGTCGGAGGCTTGTTGAATGGTTAAACCCCCCACCTCGATCGCACCGATGAGGGGGAGATAGATAATCCCATCGACAGGGACTTGGTACAGACCGCTGAACTGAGGGGCTTCAAAAATGTCGATGGAAAGGCGATCGCCCCCGCCTAAAAGGTAAACGCTCTCAAAAGACGAGTTCCGCCGTCCAAACTCCTCCGGCGACAGCGGAATGCCAGGTTCGACTTCATCAATAGGCGGCGCGATCGTCGGGATCTGGGCAAAACCAGGACGAGGAACCAAAGAAGCAAATAGTGCAAGCAGCGCAAAACTCGCGACGGGCCGTTTGAACTTGTCCATAAAGGAGCTGGAGATAAACAGTTTCTTAAATTCATCTTACCGAAGCTCTTCGAGAAAGCGATCGACGATGCATTTCTCTCATCTAAATGGGAGCTTCGATCTGCGCATTAAGCTAAACTATTCCTACGATTGCTTTGTCCTCAACTATGAAAGCTTTACTTAAAGATCCGCTAATTCTAACGCTTCTTCTGGTTGCCGGACTGCTCTACATTATTGTTGCTTTCAACTATATTGGAAAAAATCGAAAATACGTCGATTTACTGGAGAAACTCTATATTTGCTTCTTTCTCATTACGATTGCTGGCGAGTCTGGAGCAACCCTCGCAATTTTTGGCAAACTCAATCCTCGAACCCTTGTGAGTCATGCCATTACGCCGCCAACGGTCATCGGTCAGTTAGGGATTTATGCCACAGCTCTTCTTCTTTTATCCTCTCGACTGCGCTATACCTTACGAGATTTAGTTCCGGTTTTCACCGCCCTCCTCACCCGAGATCCATTTCTCTTAACTTTTCTCGGACTGATGGGTTTTTCCGTCTTTTGGTCGGACACCCCAATCGTGACCTTGAAAACCAGTGCAGTCTATTTAGAAGTTGTTGTTTTTGCCATTTATGTGGGCAAACAATATTCCTGGAAAGAACTTTTTCAACTGGCGCGTTGGACAACCTTAGCGATTATTGTTCTGAGTTTAGTCTTGGGCGAAAAAGATGGCGATGGGGCTTGGGTCGGTATCATCGGACATAAAAATCACTTTTGCTTTCAAATGCTTTTCTCAGCGTTAGTATGGTTTGTTAATTCTCTTTACGATCGAAAACAACGAAAACTTTCGCTATTTCTAACTTTATTATCCCTTATCTTACTCAATCAAGGCGGAAGCGGTGCAGCAAAAGTTTTATTTATTACTTTGTTTTCGCTTTGGTTTTATCTTGGATTTGTCAAAAGACTTTCACCACAATGGGCTTTTGTCTCCGTCCTACTCTTTATGATCGCGAGTGTTTGTCTGACCATCATCGTCACAGAAAACTTGGAATTTATTGTTGTCGATACTCTCAATAAAGACTTGACTCTAACCGGACGAACGGAGTTTTGGCCCCTCGTGATCGATAACATCAATCAACGGCCTCTCTTGGGATATGGCATAGGAGGATTTTGGCAACCTTGGCGAGGAATCGAGAATCCGGCACGGGATATTATTGTCCTCAAAAGCAAGTTTGTTCCCCCTCATTCTCACAATGGCTTTATGGATATTGCCTGCGATTTAGGCTATTTGGGCGTTTCAATTTTTATTATTTCTTTTGTTAGCAGTCTAGCGAAAGCAGTCATGTATCTGGGGCGATCGAAAATGCCAGAAGCGGGCTTGCCAATTTTGGTTCTCAGCTTCATTTTAATGACAAATCTCACAGAAACCGGACTCGTCGGAGTCACAAGTATTTGGTTTTGGTATATTGTCGTGGCAGTGCGGACGAGTCTGGATGCCGCACAAGTTGTATCAGTTAGAAGAAAAGATTTAAAACAGACCGTTTTAGCATCGCGCTAGGCTTGAAGGTTGGGAAGTTGCGAGCAAAGAACCCCAGAATGCAGTTCGACGAAGCTGAGGGATATTGCTGCAGTGCCAACAATCTGTACCCGCAAGCAATGGGGAATGGAAAGGGAAAAGCCTGGGTTGTCGAGGTGACGGGGATGGGGGAGCCTGAATAAGCGTCAACTGACCCTAAAGCAGGAAATCCTCAGAGCAATCTCAGAAATCTCCACTCAACCCTGACGGGTCTGAATGGAGAGGATGTCAAAATTGCTGTATGTTAAGAACTAATAACCCTGTCCCTTTAGCAGTTTAAGTCGTAAAATCAAGTGTTTGCCCTGAGCGGTTACGAATATTTCCTGGGATTCTTGCTGGTGGCTAGCTCGGTTCCTATTTTGGCTCTGACAGCATCTAAGCTTCTACGTCCGAGAGGTGGCGGTCCGGAACGACTCACAACTTATGAGTCGGGTATGGAACCCATTGGCGGTGCCTGGATTCAATTCAACATTCGTTACTATATGTTTGCCCTAATCTTTGTGGTTTTTGATGTAGAAACTGTGTTTCTCTACCCTTGGGCAGTTGCTTTCAACCAACTAGGACTTCTTGCTTTTGTTGAAGCCTTAGTTTTTATCGCAATTCTCGTGGTTGCTCTTGTCTACGCCTGGCGAAAAGGAGCGCTGGAATGGTCATGAACCCAAACCCAAAAACTGTTAACGATATTAAAGGGCAACAAGCGGAGAAAATTCTCAATCCGATTGCTCGCACAAAGGTCACCCAAGACCTGTCAGAAAACGTCATTTTAACCACAGTAGACGATCTGTATAACTGGGCAAGACTATCAAGTCTTTGGCCGATGCTGTACGGGACGGCCTGTTGTTTCATTGAATTTGCTGCCATGATTGGCTCTCGGTTCGACTTTGACCGTTTTGGTCTAGTGCCGCGTTCGAGTCCCCGGCAGGCCGATCTGATTATTACGGCGGGAACAATCACGATGAAAATGGCTCCGGCCTTGATTCGGCTTTACGAAGAGATGCCCGATCCCAAGTATGTTATTGCGATGGGAGCTTGCACCATTACGGGAGGAATGTTTAGCGTTGATTCTCCCAGTGCGGTGCGAGGTGTGGATAAGTTAATTCCAGTCGATGTTTACATCCCTGGCTGTCCTCCCCGTCCGGAAGCGATTATGGACGCGATCGTCAAGCTGCGAAAGAAAGTTGCAAATGAGTCGATTCAGGAGCGAGCGGCAGTGATGGAGCAAACCCACCGTTACTACAGTACAACCCATTCAATGAAGGCGGTGGAGCCGGTTCTGACAGGGAAATATCTCCAGTCGGCAACTCGTCAAGCTCCGCCGAAGGAATTGGCTGCTGCATTTGGAATGCCCGTTCCCGAAGCATTGGAAGCGGTGGAAGAGAAAGAGGAGGTGGATCGTGGCTGAAGAAGCAAAACCGGCCGAAACTTCCGAATTGGTCGAAACTGGAAAAGTTTCAAGCTGGTTGGCAGAGAATGGTTTTGAGGTGGAGTCTCTGGCCCCGGATCATCTCGGCGTTGAGATGATTAAGGTTGAAGCGGAGTTCCTGATTCCGATCGCGACGGCTCTCTATGCCTATGGCTTTAATTATCTCCAATGTCAAGGAGGGTACGATCGCGGTGCGGGTCAAGAGTTGGTGAGTTTTTATCACTTAATCCAGGTCAGCGATAATGCCGATCGCCCGGAAGAAGTCCGGGTTAAGGTGTTTTTACCGCGAGAAAATCCAACGGTTCCATCGGTTTATTGGATTTGGAAAGGGGCAGATTGGCAAGAGCGGGAAACGTATGATATGTATGGCATTGTCTATGAGGGGCATCCGAATCTGAAGCGGTTGTTGATGCCGGAAGATTGGGTTGGCTGGCCGTTACGCAAGGATTATATTTCTCCGGATTTCTACGAAATTCAGGATGCCTATTAAGGCAAGTCCATTCAGTCAAGAGCGGATCGCCGATACCCGTATCGGTAAAGCATTCAAAGAAACACCCCCTAGGATGCTGTAAGGCGGGTTCAATCTCTAAAAACCCGCCCAACCCCAAGCAAAAAAAGGGGTTGCTTAGGAGTCAAAAGTCAGTGGGTTGCTGCTTTTGGCTTTTTTTGTCGGCGACAACTGTTGAGGCGAATAAAAAGCACCCGTCTGTGTCGTCCGAACGAGAGTGTAGTGTTTGCCGAGGGTTCTCAAAAAGTTGACGGTAAAGCGATCGGTGTGTAGTTCTGCCTTGGCAAGATTGGGGCGGTTTGCTAGAAATTGGGAGTCTAAAGGTTGGTTGAGTTGAACGAGGCTAAAATGTTCTGTCTCAAGGGCGGCTAAAACTTCAGTTTCGTCAATCTTTTGCTTGTACATCATTTGAGCTGTCATAAAGGGATCGTAACGCCAAGGTTTGCCTGCATAAAAGCAAAGGACGAGGTTTTCGCAAATGGCATCTCCGGACTGGCGTTTGACGAAATTGATATCTGCAAGGAAGGATTGTTCGAGGGTTTGAAGATTTTGAATTTTGCGGATCGGGTTGGGTTGGTTCCAGAAGAGCGCGATCGCCAGTTCTAGACTGAGAACAAGGGGCAAACTTGCGAGTAAAAGCTGCTTTTGGAAACTTGAAAATCGATATTTTTCTTGCAGGTTTGCAAGCAACAAGCCTAAGATAATTGACAGGCTGATGTAAACATCAAAAAAGAGGTTTCGGTACACTCCCAAGCCGCTGAAGGCAATACAGCCGAGGAGCAAAGAGATGAGAAAGTAAATTGATAAGATTCTAGTGGATTTATTTTTAGTTAAATGAATGAATTGCGGCAGTGCAAAAATAAGTGGAATGATTAGATAAGTGCTTGTTCGGATTGTTAAACCGATCATTCTGCCCCAATCATAAGCGCGATCGGCGGAAATTTGTTGAATAAAGCCTACGCCGTCCACAAGACAAGCGATAGCGGTAAAACTTGCTAGCAAAATTGCTGAAAAGCTCGACCATTTGAGAAATTTTTTAGGAGAAAAGAGTAAACTATCTAGTGCGATCGCAATGGGAATAGGCAAGAGAATATGTTTGATAAACAGTCCGATGACGATGAGTAAAGCGGGCAACCATAATTGATCGCGATCGCGCAAGTACAATAAAAAACCACCCAACACAAAAGCGTGGGCAAGCATTTGCGGATCGTTCATTCCCACGTAAGATTCAGCCGTGGCTGCAACTAACCCTAAGCAAAAGATACCGCTAAAGAAAGCCTCATAATTTTTGCCGCCAAGCTGTTTGACAATATTTCCTGTCAAAACTCCAACGCAGATGAGGGAAATAAAGGATAGATAGCGTCCGACTAAGATGGGATTGCCAAAAATATTGCCAATGCCGCCAACAATGTAAAAGGAGAGGGGGGGATAATTATTAGGAGTCCAAGTATTTTTAAGATCGTAAAGTTCTCGGCCGGAAGTGACTTTTAAACTATGGTAAGCATTCCAGCCTTCGTTATAGTTAATCTGAAGAGTATAGCCCATTCTAATAATGGGATAGAGAAGGAGAAATCCAACGACTAGAATGAGCATTCCCAAGCTAAGAATTGCCCAGTATTGAGCTTGTTTCATTTTGTGACCCGCGACGATTGAAAATCATTGATTTTCTGGAATCATATCAAACTTTATCACTCAAATTTGATAGATTCAATTGAACAAATGGGCGGGTTACTTGCCAATACAGAATCGGCTAAAAATTCGTTCGAGAACGGATTCTGTAATTTCTTCTCCGGTGATTTCTCCTAACGCTTGGATCGCACTGCGAAGATCGATTGTCCAGAAGTCGAGAGGAAGTCGGTCGCGAATCGTTTCTCGAACTTGTTCGAGGGCAATTTGGGCGCGAGTAAGGGCTGCGGCCTGGCGTTTATTAATCGCGAGGTCGAGGTCAGCGGCGATCGCTTCTCCCCCGCGAATGCTGTCGAGAATGGCTTGTTCGAGATCATCAATCCCTTGATTTTTAATAGCCGATGCCTTGACAATTTTCACTAAATGTGAAATAGGAAGACGCGAGGGAGCGAGAGCCAAGTCGATTTTGTTAACAATGAGAATCAAGGGGCGATCGCGCACTTGTCGGTAAATGGCCTCATCTTCTGCCGTCCACCCCGCTTGTGCGTCGATCGTCAAGAGAACGAGGTCGGCAACTTGCAGGGTTTGGCGCGATCGCTCTACGCCAATTTTTTCCACCGCGTCGTCCGTGTCGCGGATGCCTGCGGTGTCCAAAACTTGGATGGGAATTCCCCCAACCACCAGGTGGGACTCAACCACATCGCGAGTCGTACCGGGGAGATCGGTGACAATGGCGCGATCGCTCCGGCTCCAAGCATTCAACAAGCTCGACTTACCTGCATTTGGACGGCCGGCGATCGCCACCTTGAGGCCGCTGCGGAGCAATTCACCGCGATCGGCCGTTGAGACCGTGGCTTTGACCTCAGCGAGAACGGCATCCAGACTTTCGCGAATGGCAACTTCTCGCAAGGGCGGCAAATCTTCTTCAAAATCAATGCGTGCCTCCACCTCAGCCAAAATATCCAAACAAGTTGAACGAATTTTCCGGATCGGGCGAGCGAGCTTCCCTCGCAACCCTGCCAGTGCCATTTGGGCCGCTTGGGGCGATTTGGCCCCCACCACATCGGCGACGCTCTCTGCTTGGGTGAGATCGATGCGTCCGTTGAGAAAAGCCCGCAGGGTGAATTCTCCAGGTTGGGCAAGTCTGGCTCCTGCCTCCAGACAGAGGTGCAGAACTTGCTGGACGGGTATAATTCCTCCATGGCAGTGAAACTCCACCACGTCTTCGCGGGTGAAGGATCGGGGCGATTTCATGATTAACAGCAGGCTCTCATCGACCATTTGTTGCGTTTGGGGGTGGTGAATGTAGCCGTAGAGAATGCGGTGACTCTCCCACTTCTGCTTTCCTGGGGCGCGAAACAGGCAGCTGGCAATGTCTAGTGCGGTTTTCCCCGATAAGCGCACAATCCCAATACTGCCGCGATCGGGAACGACAGCCGAGGCGATCGCGGCGATTGTCTCCCCTTGAGAGATGGCGTTAGACATTGAACCTTCCTCATTTCCCATCGCTCGTTTTCCCCTTCTGAATGTTCAATGCTCCATGTCGAGTGCGTTAACCTAGATTAGCAAGTGTCCCGACCGCAATCGCGATATGGCAAAAGCGACCGAACAATCTGTTTTGGAAAAACCCACTCGTTGTCGCCGTCACTCAAAGCGAACTCAGCCTTGGTGGGTCAGACGCTGGCGTTATGTATGCTATCGCTTGTCTCGCCTGCGAGGGACTCCAGACGCGATCGCGCGAGGTTTGGCGGCGGGTGTCTTTGCCGGATGCTTTCCTCTCTTCGGCTTGCAAACCCTCATCGGCGTTTTGCTGGCGATCGCTTTCCGAGGCAATAAATTTGCTGCTGCTGCAGGAACTTGGATTAGCAATCCGCTTACCTATGTCCCCATTTTTGCCTTTAACTTTAAAGTGGGTCGCTTGCTACTGGGCCTAGATCCCGTCCTCATCGAATCAGTAGACTGGCAGGCTTTAGATGTTATGACTTTGGGCGCACAAATTCTTTGGGCGCTTTTTCTAGGCAGTTTCGTCGTGGGGGCGATCGCGTCGATTTGCAGCTATTGCCTCTGCTTTCGCCTGATTTCTCGCCTTCAAGACCTGCGCCGACAGCGATCGTGCCGCCTGAAATAATGAGTACAAGACGAGGGAATAGCGGTCTTACGCCGACGCGGCGTAAGACGCAAGGGAATGCCGACCTAGCAAGGGAACGCTGACCAAGAGAGGCAGTAGGCAAAGGAAAGCTAACGACAGAGTGGGAGTTAAAGCTCTTTTGTTCGCATCAGGCGTGACTCACGAAAGAGTTCAAGTTGTGAATCTCTCAAACTTTGTAAATTCAAGATCTTGGAAAAGGTTGTACCAGACGTAAGGATATTGCGGCGATCGCCAACGATCTAGAAGCAACAAATCGGAGAGAAATCTCTGAATTTGTAACCTTTCTTTACGATTCGCCATTGTTCTGCAATCCTTCGTGCCAATCTCTTCCGTTGTGACCCGTTGAATCGCTAAACTACTTAGTGTTATTAGAATCGATCGCGATATTATGAGTGTAGTTAGCCAAATCATTCTCAAAGCAGACGATGAACTCCGCTATCCTAGCAGCGGCGAACTCGCCAGCATCAACAACTTTTTGACCACCGGAGAGCAGCGCATCCGCATTGCCGAAACTCTCGCAGAAAATGAAAAGAAAATTGTCGAGCAGTCTAGCAAAGAACTCTGGAAAAAGCGTCCTGACTTTATTGCCCCTGGCGGCAATGCTTCGGGAAATAAAGAACGGGCGCAATGCTTGCGGGACTATGGCTGGTATCTGAGACTTGTCACCTATGGCGTTCTCAGCGGTAGCATTGACCCGATTGAAAAAATCGGCATTATCGGCGCGCGGGAAATGTACAATGCCTTGGGCGTACCGATCGCGGGAATGGCCGAGGCTATCCGTTGTTTGAAAGACGCTTCTTTGGGGCTTTTGAGCAATGAAGATGCGGCGGAAGCAGAACCCTTCTTTGACTACGTCATCCAAGCAATGTCGTAGTTGAGCGACAGTCTATCTTGGTTTTGTCGTTATGGAATTCGGGGGCGATCGCCAACAAGGGTTTTTCTAACCGCAAAGCGATCGCCAGTTTTTGCTACAAAAAACCGACAGCCCCTCAAAAGAACCTGTCGGTTGTTTATTGTGTTCCCTATTATTGAATCCCGTGGAGTTCAGTTATCTATTAGTATGGCAGCTTTCTAAAGGTGTCGGCGGACCCAGATCCACTCTTGGGTGCGATCGCGATCGCACCCAAAACCGTTTTATCTCCTCTTCGATCGAGATATTGATGATTCTTGCTTAAGTGAATGGCCGCGAGAAAAGAACGCAAGCAATCAACAATCCGCAGCAACGGTCTGTCTTGGCTCGGTAATTTGCCATTTTTCTCCCTTTCGCTTTTAGCGATCGCCTACACCCTTTTAGGCTGGTATGCAGCTAGCTTGACCGCGTCCCGGGCCAATCAAATGGCGATCGCTGGCATTATCATTCTCATTTCCCTGACTCTGGTGAGTCCCCTTCGCCAAATTCGGCGTTTTTTCAGCCTTTGGTTGCAGTCAAGGACAACAGCCTTTGTGTCAATTGTTATCTTTGCCTTTGCCGCCGTCATGATTTTGACCCATCTCGATTTCTTTGCCCGGTGGTTGATTTTACTCGCACCCGGACTGCTCGTTCGTCTCGACCTCCAAGTCGCCGGTTATGGAGATTGGGAAGCTTTCGGGATTATTACCGCCCTCTGTCTGAGCGGCTATGGTATAGGGATCTTAGCTCGCCACCTGCTGGCAATTTAACACCGTCGAACTCACGTTGCTGAGATAAAAAGTTGGAGATCGCTAAACCCAGCCCTGGATTTCCACGCTGGTTAAACTCTGCCCGATCTTGAGATATTCCGATCGCGTCGCTTGCAAAATATGAGACATAGCAACCGACTCATCGGCGTGGGCGGCAATAAATGCGGCATTGAGGGCGATCGTGCGGATGTTTCCCCCGGCAACGCTCAACTGTCCCAGCTTGCGATAGTCCAAATCTTGGGTTGGGGTTCGTTCGGGAAAAATTCCTCGCCAAATCTCGCTTCTCGCATCGGCCTTGGGGAAGGGAAAGTTAATAATGAAGCGCAGGCGACGCAGGAAGGCCGGGTCGAGCGAGTCTTTCAAGTTCGTCGTCAAAATTGCTAAGCCTTGGTAGGCTTCCATCCGCTGCAACAGGTAACTCACTTCAATGTTGGCATGGCGATCGTGGCTATCTTTGACTTGGGTGCGCTTGCCAAACAGAGCATCTGCCTCATCGAACAGCAATACTGCTCCTCCGGCTTCGGCCGCATCGAAAATTTGCGCTAAATTTTTCTCCGTCTCGCCGATGTACTTACTGGTGACCGCACTGAGATCGATCCGATAGAGGTCGAGGCGAAATTCCCGCGCTAGGACTTCAGCGGTCATGGTCTTACCCGTGCCGCTTGCTCCGGCGAATAAGGCCGCAATGCCCAGACCTCGCCGGCTTTTACTCGCAAAACCCCATTGTTCGTAAACTTTTGCACGCTGTTGTACCTGTGCGGCTAAATCTTGTAAAATCCCTTTTTCTTTTGCGGGTAGGATTAAGTCTTCCCAGGTCGCTGTTGTTTCGATGCGCTGAGCGAGGTGTTCCAAGCGAGGTCGAGCTTGTTGGCGACAAGCGTCCCAGAGGCGATCGCCTGCATTCTCATCGTCGCTTTGTAGGGATGCACAGGCCGCCTGGATCGTTTGGGTGTTGAGGTTAAATTGAGCAGCGATCGGGTCGAGATGTCCGTTCAGTTGGAAAGTTGTTTCGCCCAGGTGAAGCTCCCAGAGGTGGCGCTTCTCGGCGTAGGAGAGGGGGGGGATGTCAAAGGTAAGGGCGGAGCGGTTTTGAAAATATTGTCGCTGTCTGCTGCTGAGGATGGCGGGAGTTTGCAGATTTTCAACGAACTGTTCGAGGGCAATTTGACGCTCGGTTGTGTGGGGGAGATCGCCCTCAATGTATAAAATGCTATGGCTGAGAATAGCTTCTCGTTCCCAACGGTGGCGCAGTTGGTGAAGTTCGCTGGGATTCGCGGGCAAAATAGTAGCGGGAAGGCGGTGGAGGCTAAAGCCGAAGCGATCGCAGATTTGTTGGGCGATTCTCGCTCTAATGCTGGCATCTATGCCGCAGAGTTGAAGAAGAGGCAAATTCCCCGTTGCATTCGACCAGGTTTCAATGGCCGCTTGGGCGATCGCGTCGTAGGACGGAGGAAGCGGCAGGCGATCGCTCTGGGGAAGGGGACGAATCCACTCTTGGAGGGCGCGATCGCGGTCGGGATTGCCCAGCAGGTACGAGAGGATGCGGCGATCGAGGGAGAGAGGTGCTTGGGTCAGGGAGAGGTGAGAGGCGATCTCAATCAGTTGCCAGTGTTGCAGGGGACTTTGGGAAGATAGAACCTGCCACCGAGCATCGGGAAACCGTGACAGAGCAAGGGAAAAGGTGAGATAGTTTTGTTGAGGATTGCCCGCAACCTTCGCGCACAGAGAACTCAGTTTGGGATCGAGTTCGATCCCCGCACACAGCAATATAATTTTCTCCTCGAACGGCGAGAGGCCGAAGCGATCGCGCAGTTGAATCAGCGTAGGAGGAGAGACAAAAGCCTTGCCAGCAATCGCCGCTCGATCCTCACTTTCCAGCAACATTTTGATGCGCGCGATCGCTTCGTATAAAATTTCGAGATTGTTGGAGTTTCCTTGTCTCACCATCGTTCACCTGCACCCACAAACTGATAAAGTTTGCTCTTCTACCTAGCAACTCGATGATCTAATAATCAGCTTCGTCAAAATATTGCAAGAAATAGCTCATATCGAGATAAATGATGCCGTCCTTATGTAAATCGACAATTCCCTTTACAGTGGGTTCTTTCTGGTCGGTGTAAGCTCTTGTATTATCACCCCAAGGATTGCGTATTTTCAGCCAGTAACGAATATTCTTGCCCTCCGTTGCTTTGACTGCTTTCAGAACAGTATAAGCGTGTTGTCCAGCCAAACCGCCATAGATGGTTTCTCCATTCGGTGCTTTCACAGTAGACGTGCCTCCAAACGGATCGACCTTTGTTGCTACTGCTACGGGTTTATTGCTAGCAAGATTTTTCTCGATTTGTTCCCACAGTTCGACAACTTCTTTGCTATATGACCCGCATTGACTCTGATTGACGACTACCGACTCCGAATTGTCCTCCTCATCAGATTTTTCCTCTTGAAACTTTTTCCGAGTAAATTCTTGACCGAGAAGAACGCGGAATACATCATCAGACCAACCACCTCCACCAATTCCAGTCTTGTAATCTGTTGTGTTGTCTCCAAACCCGCCTAAAAGATAAGCTTTCTGAATGATATCAACCCAGTAAGCACCGCCAGCATAAAGTTTTTCTTTGGTTTCGCTATAGACTGGGACAGATTTCTCAACAGTAATGGGTTTAGGGATAAATTTGTTCTCATTTTTCGGCTTCTCAAAGAAGTGGACAGTGACAGTTTTGTCCTGTTCTTCGATCAGCGTGTTTTTAATATAATTAGGGTTTTGATTCGCTAGACTTGCTAAAGCAGCCTCTAAATAGCAATCTCCAATAGTCGTTTGCTTAACATGAGAAGGTTTAGGATCTTCAACAAACAAACTTTCTTGAATCGGTAAATGCTCGGTTTTGTTTTCGCTGACGTTTTCTTTTTTTGCTCTAATTATTTCTTTTTCACCTTTTCCTAGTCTGATATCAATCCACTTTTGATTGTCGGAATATTCAAATTCATCGCTGTTATAATCAGGTTCAAATGATTGCCCATTAATATCTGCCCAGTCCATATCTTCTTGATCGTATTCTGCCTCAAGCGTGCCAGTAATATCTTCGTCTGCGGTGCGCCACTTAATTTTAGTATTTAGCTTACTGGGTATGATTCCCCAATAGCGTTTTCCTTGACTGATTTTCATCTCTTTCGCGATTGTGGGATTTGGCTTAACAGAAGGAGAGTTACTTGTAGATTTAGATTTTAATAAGGGTGGAGCATCATTCTTTTCGTCCTTTTCTTCCTGTTCGTCATTTTGATTGCCAAGTTTCAAATCACTTAACGATTTTGCTTTCGCTAAAGGTGGAGGAGCAACGTTGTTTGGTACTTCACTTGGTATTAAAATATCTGATGACTTGACCCAAAATTTCCATTCATTATTCTTGTAAGTTTTATAATATCCATTTTCAAATATTGCACAAAGTTCAAAATCTTGAGAGGTCTTGGGAATTTCCTGCCCATCCATGACTTGCCAAACTTTTCTTCCCTTGGGGATAACAACTTCGATTTGCTGATTGTTTTCAAATGACGAATCTTCCCGATCTGTCAAATAAATGGAAACTGCAACTGCCAGTTCCGAAATCGAACTAAAATCAGACGTTTCTCCCTCAATATATTCTTGTACGAATGGACAGTTCTGAATGATTTGTAAATCTTCCGGATTCTCTTCTAAATCTAAGTCCAATTCTTGACCTAGATCTTCCAAAACTTGAAGTGCATTTAATTCCTCTTTAACTTCCGGACTGCTATCGGATTTGACTGTTCCTTGTTTAATAACTTTCAGTGAAGTGATTTGGTTCTGAACGCCTGAATTCAGGCCCGGATTCACCAACCCTTGATTAATTTGTGTCTCTGGTTCGGGCAACTTCACATCGTCTATCCGCTGTACGGTATCCTTGTTCTGCTGCATCACATGGGTCAGCTCGTGAGCCAACAACTCCTGTCCGCCTCGACTCTCTGGATTGTAGTTTCCTTGCTTGAAGAAAATATCTTGCCCGGTTGTAAATGCTTTGGCCTGGATCGACTCGTTTAACTGCTGGGACTGAGCATTCTCATGTACTCTGACATCGCTAAAATCCGCTCCCATCGCCTGACCCATTTTGGCCTGCACTTCCTTAGCCAGGGATTTTCCCCCAGTCTTGGCCCGTTGCACCTCTCCCTCAAACTCCGAGGACACCTCGCCGCCTTCTGCGATCGCTCCCTTCAGTTGGAGTTGGGGTTGCCGCTGGACGGTTTCTTCCTCTGACGGCATTGCATCCGCTGGAGGGGCGTGCAGTCGATTGACCACATCTCTGGCAACGAGATCGGCTTCCTGCTCGTATTTGTCCCCTACTGCTCCTAGAGTGAGTTTTGCCTGCAACGAGGGCTGATCGCTAGGGACAGGTGCTTGGAATGAAGACTGCACGATCGCGTCTGTCTCTACCCTCTGTCCCTGAGTTTCTGGCTCTGACGCTCTCATCACATTCCCGATCATCGCGTCGGCGGGCAAGTTCGAGAATTCGTGCGGCGTTGCGTTGTGGGAGTTGGCAGCTTTGCCCGACTTGGCTGCACTTTTCGTCGGTTGCCAATCGCTCTTCTTGGAAACAGTTTTATGAGATTTCATCGAAGCACCTCAAGATTGGAGAAATGAATGCAAAGCAAGAGACACTACAGCAAGCGCAAGGAACCAAAGGTTGCCCCCGCGATGCTTGCAGCAGAAGGGTTTTCGGACATTTCAAGCGAACCCACCGACCGTAAAGACAAACCAATTTTCCAGGCAAAATTCTCGCGTCTGGCGAGAAGAATGTAGAGTCGTGTCAGTTCTGAGGCAGGATCGGGGAGTTTCGCCAAACCTTGATAAAGATGGACTTCCTCCACAGCCAAACGCTCTGCATAAGTGGGACAATTGCCTTGATACTGCCAGTCTAAGAGTTGAGGCGGGGGTTGTCCGTCTGGCTGCATTGACAGTAGGGGAAAGCCAGTCAGCAGCAGCATCCCTTCCAACCAGTTCCGCAACGGGTGTTCGGGGTTGGCTTGGGACATAAAACTAACCGTTAATTGCTCCGATGCATTGTTTCCCCGAAAAATATGCTCGACCTCCATCTGGGTCTGGTTGACTGTGGGACGAGTGTACCAACCTTGGCGAATGGGGATGCTGTAGTGCAGTGCTTGACTGGTGCAATTCTCGACGGGCCAGTCTTCTAAGTCGCTGAGTTGAACCCATAGGGGCAAATCTGCTGCGTTCATAACCTATTCCCCGATCGCAATATTGGCGACATTCTGCTCTTCAATTTTAGGCGCGATCGCCTTGCTAAGCGATCGGGAGAGAATTCGTAAGGATAGAGAAAAACGATTGGTTGTCGTGTCAGTTTTGCCATTACCCTATCGTTTCTCATCTTTCCCTACAGCTTAACAGCGCGATCGCGCTGTTAAGCTTGTCTTTGCGTACCCTATCCGGGCAAGAGAAAGCACATCCCAAATCCCATGACCTTTGCCCTCGGTATGATTGAAACAAAAGGCATTCCAGCCGCAATTGAAGCCGGAGACGCAATGTGCAAAGCGGGTCGCGTCACCCTTGTCGCTTATGAAAACACTGAACCTAACTTCCGAGCTGTCAAGTGCGGCTGAGTGACTCACCGAAGAGGCGATCGCAGTAGTCCTGCTGCATTCAAGCTAGAGTAGAGAGACTGCTGGGTCTAAAACTTCCCGCTCTCGATTCATAGCGGTGCATCTCTTGGAGTTCTTCAACTTCCCGTACAAATTACAAGTAACGCGATGTGCAACTTAAAGTCTCAAATACTTGATTTGCCGTACCCATTGACTGAATCGTTCGGATTTTGAGTCTCTCAAACGTCGTAAATCCAAGAGAGCGGAAAAAGTTGCACAAGACGTAAGTAAAAAAAAGCGAGTGGAAATTTGCGCGTTATTCTGATTTTCATCTTGAATTCTGAATTTTGAATTTCCTCACCACACTAGTCCATCGGTTGAGCCAAGGTAAGCGCAAAATCCCGCTGCGCCTCATTCTTGTCCTGCCTTTTTCCGTTCAAATTTTTGCAGCAGTCGGTCTAACCGGCTATCTTTCTTGGCGCAATAGTTCCCAGGCGGTGAGCGAACTGGCCGGTCGATTAAGCCAGGAAATTGCCAATCAGATCGAACAACATCTTGAAACCTTCGCCGACAACTCCCACCTATTTCTCGCCTTCAACGCAACGGCTGCACAGACGGGAACCCTAGATCCGACGAATTTGGAGCAGTTAGCGCAATCCTTTTGGCAGCAAACTCAACTCACCGCACAAGTCAAAACGCTCTATTTTGGAAGTGTTGAGGGAAATTTTCTGCAAATTGAGCGAGGCAATCCTCCAACCCTCTCTATTCGCAATTCCTCAACGGCTCCCAACTGGGAAATTTATCAGTTGGATGAAATGGGCAAGCGCGTTAAGCTGCTGCAAACTGACTTGTACGACCCCCGAAAGCGGCCTTGGTATCGAGCAGCGGTTAAAGCCGATCGCCCGATCTGGTCACCGGTCTATCTGTTTGCCGAACCTCCGGTATTGGGGATTACCCCCGCACGGCCGGTTTACAACAACAATGGCAAGTTATTAGGGGTTATCGCTATCGATCTAACCCTGGAGCAGATTGACACCTTCCTAAGCAGCCTAGAAGTGGGCAAGTCCGGGCAGGTCTTTATTGTCGATCGCGCCGGGAAGATGGTGGCTAGCTCAGATCGAGATGCGATTGAGGTGGCTCCCAAAGGCAAGCAGTTAAACGCGATCGCTCATCCTAACCGCTTAGTCCGAGAAGCAATGCAGCAAGTCCGCGACCAGTTCGGCAGTTTGGAGATAAGTAACTTACAACAACTCTCCCTCAAACTCCAAGGCCAGCACTATTTTGTACAGGCAATTCCTCTCAACGACGATCGCGGTTTGGACTGGCTGGCGATCGCGATGATTCCCGAAGCCGATTTTATGGGCCAGATTCGCGACAACACGCGAGCTACGGTGCTGCTGTGCGTTACATCTTTGGGCGTTGCTGCCCTACTGGGAATTTATACCGCTCGCCGCCTCTCGCGACCGATCCGGCGTTTGGTGCAGACGAGCGAGGTGCTGGCGCAGCAGGTTGCAGCGGCTGAGGATGCTGGCGGCGAATCAGTCGATTCTCCCGTCCCAGAATCGCGGATTAATGAATTTGGGGTGCTGGCAAGTTCGATGAATCAAATGGTCGGGCGGTTAAAACACTCTCAAGTGCAATTGGAGCAAAAAGTTGAACAGCGCAACGAACAATTGCAGCGGCAAAGTCTGCACCGTTTGGCAGCCGAAGCCAAGTTTGCGAAAGTCTTTCGGTCGAGTCCCGATCCGATCGCGATCGCTTCCCTCAAAAGCGGGCGGTTTTTAGAGGCGAATGACCGCTTCTTCCGCATTAGCGGCTATAGCGAGGAGGAGGTTATCGGGCGCACGGCGGAAGAATTAGACCTGTGGGTGACTGCTGAGGAGCGATCGCGGGTTGTGCGGCAGTTTCGGCGAGACAAAACCTTGCACAATCTCGAAACCCGGTTTCGCGCGAAATCGGGCGAAATTCGCGCGGTTCTGCTCTCGGCAGAAATTTTTGAATTGGACGGAGAGCCATGCGTGCTGTACATTGGCAGCGACATTACCGCTCGCGTCGCGGTACAAACCGCCCTCGCAGAAGCAGAAGCCCGCTATCGCAGCATTTTTGAGAATGCAGCAGAAGGGATCTTCCAAGTCACTCCAGCGGGAAAATTCCTCAGCGTCAATCCTGCTCTGGCGAAGATGTACGGTTACGAGTCGCCGGAAGAGTCGATCCAACACCTCACCAATGTCGAGCAATTTTACGTGAAGGCAGCGGATCGGGAGCGATTTTTGCACCTGATGGCCGAACAAGGTAAGGTGTCGAATTTTGAGTATCAAGCCTATCGGCGCGATCGCAAAAAAATCTGGGTTTCAGAAAATTCTCGCGCCGTCAAAGACGACGCGGGCAACTTGTTGTACTACGAAGGCACAATCGAGAATATCACCCGGCGCAAAGTCGCCGAAGCTGCCCTTCAGGAGAAAGAGCGATATCTGCGTTTAGTTTTAGACAATATTCCCCAGCAGGTGTTTTGGAAAGATCGAAATTCGGTCTTCCTCGGTTGTAACAAAAATTGGGCGGATGCTGCTCAGTTAGAGAATCCTGAAGCCGTTGTCGGATTGACCGATAGCGACCTCTTACCCCCGGAAGTTGCGGCTCGTTTCCGGGAGGACGATCGTCGCATTATGGAGAACAACCAGCCGGAATTTCACACAGTTGAAACCAAGCAAAAGCGGGATAAGGACGGCCAAGTGGTTTGGCTCGATATCAGCAAATTACCGATCGGCGATGAAGAGGGCAACGTCATTGGTATTTTGGGGGTACTGGAGGATATTACCCGGCGCAAGCAAGCAGAAGAGGCGCTACGTTGGGAGAAGGAGCGATCGGAAGCGCTATTGCGTAATATTCTCCCGGCCGCGATCGCCAACCGCTTGAAACAAGATACCAGTTCCATCGCCGAGCAGTTTGACGAAGTAACCATTCTCTTTGCCGATATTGTCGGTTTCACTCCTCTCTCCGCTCGAATGCCCGCTACCGAACTTGTGAGCTTTCTCAATCAGATTGTCTCGAAATTTGATGAATTAGCGTACCAACACGGACTGGAAAAGATTAAAACCATTGGCGATGCATATATGGTTGCGGGAGGGTTACCCGTTTACCAAGAAGATCATGCCGAAGCGATCGCGGCTATGGCCTTGGACATGCAGCAAAGTATTGCCCAAGTCTCCACTCAAGGAGAACCCTTACAAATGCGGATTGGCATCAATACCGGCCCGGTCGTTGCTGGAGTCATCGGCGTTGCTAAATTTATCTACGATCTGTGGGGGGACACGGTTAACGTTGCCTCTCGAATGGAGTCGTCCGGTCTGGCCGGTAAGATTCAAGTGACAGAGACAACCTACCGCCTCTTGCGGAAACAGTACGGATTTGAACGACGCGGCACGATTACAGTTAAAGGGAAAGGCGAAATGACCACTTACTGGCTGACCGGCCGCCATTGAAAGCGAATAAATGCGGTTCCTTTCAAAACATCTTCATCGATACTTAATTGCAAAAGCCGTAGCGTTAAACCAGTTTGTTCCAAATTGCGTAAATCTAAAGAATCCGCTAAAACACTGACAAGCCTTTGTGTGACGAAAGAAGGCAGAGGATTATTATTAACTGAAATTGTTGGATTCACTAATTGTACATAGGTACCTGACTCAAGCTCTACACCTGACTCAATCAGCAAGTTTAGAGACTGTTGCTGCAACAGTAATTGTTCTTGCTTTCTACCTAATTGTAATAGAGTAAGCTGACTGGGCAAAAACTTTCCACCGAGCAAACGCTGTTGACTTTCTCGAATTGCTTTCTCTGCCAGCTTGGAGTTAGCTTTTAAAGCACTGACTTGTCCCTGAAAACGAAAACGATTGCCCTCCAGCAATTCTATCCGAACATTTGTTACTTGATACTTACTAGCAGCAGCACCAGGAATTTTGTCAGCTATAGTTGAGAAAACTTGCTGTAGGCGAGCTGTAAATTCAGGTGATTGTAAAGCGTTGTTGATATCTTCCTCTGTCAGAAGAATTCGCATTCCTGCCTGAACAGGTTGCTGCAGGAAAATGCCTGCACCTTCTTCTCCTTGTTGCAAGCCCCTGAAATTAATGTCTATAGAATCGGTTTCCAGTTCTAATGTATCAAATCGAAACTTTGAAAATGTTATTCCTCGCGCTGCAATCCTAACACGATCTATTCGACCACCCAGAACTTGATAACTTGGTATATTATCAACACGTACTTCTAAGCGCTCTACACTTTCAACCTTAGAGCGAATCCTTTCTTCAACTACAGTATCAATAACAAAACTACTGGGCGCAATTGCACCCAGCAAGCTAGAAAAAAGAATCGTCAAAATTTCCATTGAGCGATATTTACATTTACCAACTCATTCTCATTAAAAAGACCTGGCACTGAGCTATTGTCCCAGGAAGTCACCCTCCAAGTATCTTCGCCGCTAGAGCCTTTCACAACCGAGTTCGGGATGGAGTCGGAGTGGAACCACTCTGCTAACAGCACCAGGTC
>Ga0207422_1000472_pt1 | contig 123291 bp, 98 predicted proteins | sample MarCyaLeptolynsp_FD_187757 | JGI IMG/M metagenome (GOLD analysis project Ga0207422, IMG submission 187757) | Marine cyanobacterial communities from Panama - species 1 Leptolyngbya sp. (SPAdes) | ecosystem: Environmental > Aquatic > Marine > Unclassified | place: Panama: Panama City | collected...
GGGCTGCAGTAAATGCTGATCCCGATCCGGTCGAACCAACCGCGCGCCATCCATGACAAAGTCTCCTTATGCGATGAACGGCGATCTTATTAGATTCGAATGCGAAGGGGAATTTTTTCCCAGGCTCACCGCGGACTATCTTCGATTGAAGGTGATGTTTGACCTCTGAGTTATATTCAAACGCAAACCGCGTCGCTTGAATCATCAAAAACCGCCGGCTGCAAATTGGTCCGCAGTGCGGACCCTACGGGGAACGGGAATCCTGTTGCCGCGTTATCGTCGGTGTATAACATTGATATCCATGTTCAATGAATATCGACGTCATTGCAAACGCGCAGCTTCTAGTACTCGACGGCTGCTGCGCTCCGGCATGCTATATTTGTGGCTAATCGCTTCCACTGTCTTAGCAATCGCCTGCATCGACAGCGGCTTTCGGTACGACCGACCATCTGCGGTCAACAATAAGTCCGCGACCGACACTACTTCGCGAAGCGATAAACCCGTCGGTGAACGGGGCGTAGACGAAAAATCCGCCTTCTGGTGGGGCGTCGGTACATCGGCTTATCAGGTCGAAGACTTCGGAACGGGCGACGTCGGCGACTACCAAACCGACTGGGATGTGCATTACCTGCGCGGCAAGTTGAAACACGCGCGGGGGCATGGTTGCTGGAGTTATTCGCAGGTCGAGCGCGACTTGAATGCGTTAGAAGCGCTCGGCGTTACGCACTACCGCTTCAGCCTCGAATGGGCGCGCATCGAGCCCACGCCGGGTAAATATAACGATGCGGCGATGCAGCATTACGTCGATCTGACCAAGGCACTCAACGCGCGCGGCATCACGCCGGTCTTAACGATTTGGCACTTCACCTTTCCAAGTTGGCTTTATGACGCCGATGCCGAACGCCATGGTTGGCTGCATCCGCAGGCGGCGGAGCGTTGGCAGGCATTTCTCGAATACGCCATACCAAAATTGACGCCGCACGTCCAAACGTTTGCGCCTTTAAACGAACCGAACGCATATGCGTTGGCCTGTTTGGTCAATCAGTTTCCGCCGGGTGGGGGATTGAGCTATCGGCGTTATCTAAAAACGATGGACGCAGAGGTCGCGCGCTTCATCGATGCCGCTAAGGAGATTCGCAAGCATCGGTCGGACGCCCGCATCATCAGCGTGCAAAACATCATCGATTGGCAGCGGACGCCATTGGATTTGTTTGATTTCTGGTATCGCAAGGGGCAGGAATACAACTTCTACCATCTCGATCAGGTCGCCGAGCATTGCGATTGGATCGGTTTCAACTACTACTTTGAAGAATCGGCCTCACCTTTGGCGATCCAGATGCAACAACGGCGCGACGGCGACGACGTGTCGGATCTCGGTTGGAAGATCTCGCCCGAAGGGTTGGAGCGTCGTATAGCCGAGCTATATCAACGCTATCGCAAGCCGCTCGCAATCACCGAGAATGGTCTAGCCGACGAAGACGACGACCAGCGGGCACGGTTTCTGGTGGACCACATCGCCGCGATTCGACGAGCGATGGCGGCAGGTGCCGACGTGCGCGGCTACTTTCATTGGAGCCTAATGGATAACTACGAATGGGCCCACGGCTATACGATGAAGTTTGGTTTGTATGAAGTTGACCAAGACACGAAGGCGCTAGTGCCGCGCGCTTCAGCGCAATTGTTTAGGATGTTGCACAATTATTTCACGCCGGATGGTCGACTCGATCGGATTCCGCCCAGTGATGAGATCGACGCCTCAGTTGGCGTAATCAACACCGGGCGCGCGGCGGCGGAATCCGGGTAATTCGCACGCTTGCCTTGAAGGGCAAGCGTGGCACTCGCCTCTAACGCGAGAGATGCTCGCTACCGAAGAAAAGGCCGCAGGTCGCTTTAGCGAGCCTGCGGCCTTTTGGTGCGAGGGCCTTTCCTCTTTTAGCGGCTACTTTGGAAATTTCCGAAAGCGTTCGACCACGAATCGCTCGGTTCCGAGCATCTCAAGGATGCTTAAAGCTCATCGATCTTGATGATGCTCACCACCCAAACCGCGTCGGTGATACAACCGGCACTTGGCTCTTCGCGTAGACCGCGGAACGCGGCGACGTCATCGTTGCACGTAATGTCGCTGCCCATCAAGGCGCCAGATACCGTGTCGCCGTCGGGATCTTCGAAGTCGGTAAATGCGCCGCCGGTGCTCATCTGGATGTAATCAAAGTTACGATCGATCGGTCCCCAACCACCTAGGAAGTAGCGCGAACCGTCGGGCGTCACGGCACAGGTGGCACCGTAGCCGATGAGCTTTTGGTCGAGACAGTCGTCTTGCGAGAAGGTCGTTTCGCCGCCTGCGGATGCCAGGCTAACTTGCGTCGTGCGGAAGTCGTAACGGTCCAATTGCGACGCGAGCGTTGCATCGGGCGCGTCGGCGACCGGTCCGATGGCGCTGCGATAGCTGTTGTTTTCGTCGCCCATGTCGGCATCTTCACGCCATACGAAGAACATGGCCGTCGTATCGCTCATCGCGAGCGGCGTGTTGGCCGTGGTGGGGCTCGCGGTAAACGTGGTGATGTCGCCGGTATCGACGTCAAGGATGGCCGTGTGCACGTCGCCGTTGCCAGGCAGCGTGTTGCTCGGGCTCGGTGCTTCGTGATAGAGGATCTTGCCGTTGCGGAAGACCATCTGCTGCGCGCCACGGAATCCGTCGGTGCCGGAATTTAGACCCAAGTCGATTTCCATCGGCGCGGCGTTGGGGTTGTTGATGTCGAAGATGTACATGATGTCGTGATCGGAAATCGCGGCAACTTGCATCGTCGTGGCATCGATATCGAGTTGATCGAAGTTTACTTCAGGATTGTCGAGCGCGTCGTCAGGATTCGGGAAGCTGATGATAGACGGCATCGCGCCGGATACGTCGATGACTTTGATCACGTTGCCATCCGTCACGGTGTTTTCGTTGTTGATCGTTGCGATGTATTGGCCGTTGGCGCGCATCTGGCCGGGTTCGTTGGCACCGCCCATTTGCTCGACGGCAATATCGGTGATGGCAATGTCAACAAGCGTTTCGGTTTCGGTGTCGAAAATCGAGACCGCGCCGGTGCTGCGCGTGAGCGCGATCTTGGCGAGCGCGACGGCAAAGTCGCGCGTGCCGAAGAGCGTGCCGCTGTTGGGCACGGTATCGACCGAAGTCGTGGTGTTATCAACATCGGCGGGATCAAAGTAATGCACGCCCGCATCCTGATTCGACGTCACGGCGGCTTCGTCGCTGCCGACGCCGAAAACAACGAGGTTGTCGCCGACGGCGAGTTTGCCGGCGGAGCCGAGCGTCATCTGGGTTTTGACGATCGCGGCGGACGTGTCGCCACCTCCGCCTCCCATACCGTCTCCACCGCCTCCCATTCCGTCGCCGCCGCCTCCGCCCATGCCGCCGTCCATGGGGCATTCGGCTGCGACGGATGAGATCAAGACGAGGGCGAGGGCGAATACGCCCCATTTGCGGGCGAGAACGAGGTGTTTGCTGGTCTGATAGGTGGGTGTCATCGGTGCCAATCTCCTTCTGGCGGTGTCTAAATCACAGATGCGAGGTCGTGTTCCCGGCGACAGGCAGGCCACATGGCGCAGCGCTGGCGCGGGGTCAGATGGATACGCGACAGGAGGGAGGGGAATCGGACAGAAATTTTTCAGAAATGTAACAATCCAAATGATGATGAACGACCGTACCGCTTTTTCGAGCGGTCGGGCGGTCAATGGTCATATCATTTAGGGGTATCTGTGAATCTCGACCATACGGAGATTTTTGAATCGGGCGCCTGCATTGGGAGAGTCAATATGAAGACGTTAACGACGATTTGTTCTCTTGCTCTTTTCGCCGGACTTGCATGTGACGATAGGGATGATGCCACATCTGCGCGATCGAGACGGCCCTCGTCACAGCCAACGAGTCACCCAAATTCTGAGACGCGGCAAGAGGCTGAAGCAGAACGAGCCATACGAGCGTGCTTCGAGGCGTATAAGTCAGCGGCACTTAGGGAGGACGGTGAGTTAGCGGCCAAGTACGTGTCTGAGGCATCGCTCGACTACTTTCAACGAATCATGGAACAGGTACGAACGCTGCCAAAGAATGACGTATTCAAATTGCCGCTGCTAAATCGCTTCTTGGTGCTGTCCTATCGGCATACACTTTCAATGGAGCAAGCGATGTCTTTCTCGGGTCGGGATGCTCTGATTCACTCCATCAATAATGGTTGGGCCGGTGCAAATAATATATGGATGGATCGGTTGAGAGACGTTCGCGTGGAAGGGCGTCTCGCATCGGCCGGCGTGATCGTTGAAGACGAAGAAACGACGTATCGACATCAGTTTCGCGAACTGAATGGCGCGTGGAAGTTGGATTTGGAGCCCATCCTGAAGGTTGCGAACACGCGGATTGAGGAATCGGCGAGCCGGCAACACATGCCGCCTGACCACTGGTTAACTCATATGATTAGAGTGCACTCAGGTGGGCGTGTCGATGAGTCAATTTGGGAGCCTATGGTTACACAGGATTAGCATCGTACGAAGATTGACGGTTTGCTCCGTAATCGGTCATTTGTTGCTCAAAGATGATTGAAGCAGATTCGATCGATGGAAGTGGTTATGATCTAATCTTGCTCATAACAGCATGGCAATCGTTACGCTCGACGAGCGCCCATTGGATGTACTCAATCCTAAATTAAGTGGAAGGTTTGAAAGCAACATGCAGTTTCGCCTAATCGTCCTATTGATGTTGTCGGTTCCCGGCGTCTTGTATGCGGCCAATGACACAAACTGGAATCAAGCGGTTACACGAGCAGAGAATAAGCACGGTGAACCTGGTCGTCGCGCCGCTGCGTTCCTGTCCGACCATCATTCGACGCGTGATGAGGCGCTCGCTCCTGAAATTCTCGACGAAACCATCGAATACGCACTCAAGGCACGCGAAGAGTTCCCGTGGGCGCGCAAGCTTTCCGAGGAGCGATTCTTCAATGACATTCTTCCCTACGCCTCCCTCGACGAAACGCGCGAGTTGTGGCGCGAGAAGCTATACAACCTTTGTAAGCCAATGGTCGCCGACTGCAAGACGGCTTCCGAAGCGGCGCACATTATCAATCAAAAACTCTTCGATGCGGTGAACGTCCATTACAACACCGGTCGGAAGGAGCCGAATCAAAGCCCGTCCGAATCGATCGCACAGGGCAAGGCAACCTGCACGGGCCTCTCGATACTGCTCGTCGATGCCTGTCGCAGCGTGGGCATACCCGCGCGCATCGCGGGCGTTGCCAATTGGAAAACCGTCGAGGGAAACCATACGTGGGTCGAGATTTGGGACGAGGACGGTTGGCACTTTATGGGTGCCGACGAACCCGACAGTCGAGGGCTCGATCATGCGTGGTTTGAAGATCGCGCGGCGCATGCCGTTCCAGGCGATCCGAAATATGCGATTTGGGCGACGTCGTTTCAGCCGACGGGCAAGCACATTCCGATGGTCTGGAACCTCGAAGACAAAAGCGTACCTGCTGTCGACGTAACCGAGCGATATTTTAAACCGGCCTTGCCAGAGATGGATCATACGTGGTCGTTTCGACTGTTGGATCAGCCCGGCGGTGAGCGGTTGTGGGCGAGCGTCATGGTGACGAATAAGTCGACGGGCGTTGTCGGTCGTTTTTCTTCGCGGGCCGGAACGTGCGACCTGAACGACATGCCGCAAATTGAATTGAGAGACGGCAGGGAATATGAGATCACGCTCATGCACAATGGTTGCGTGCGGTGGTCTAAGCTCGAGTTAACGAATAGAGGCTCGCGGACTGTCGATTTGCACTGGTCGGAATGCAAACCTGCTCTTTTTGATACAGCCGACTTTGCGCCCTTGTCGGAAGTTGCCGCTGAAGCATTGGTCAATGGAGAGATGACGAAAACGTTTGGCGCGATGCTCGGTCAAAGCAGGCAAAGTGAACTAATCCAAAAGTGTTTTGAGGTTGGCGACAAGAAGCTGAAGTTTGAGGAACGTCGCTTCGGGCAACAACCGGACGGCGGCTACAGCCTTTGGATTTCCCTACACGGCGGCGGCGGCGCACCGGCGAAGGTCAACGACCAGCAATGGAAAAATCAGATCAAGCTATACGAGCCCAAGGAAGGCATCTATATCGCGCCGCGCGCGCCGACGGATACGTGGAATTTATGGCATCAGGCGCATGTTGATGAGCTACTGGGCCGACTGATCGAAACGTATGTCGCAACGCAAAACGTGAACCCGAATCGCGTATATCTATTGGGTTACTCGGCAGGCGGCGATGGCGTCTTTCAACTCGCGCCGCGAATGGCCGATCGTTTCGCCGCGGCATCGATGATGGCCGGCCACCCGAATGAAGCCAAACCGTTGGGGCTGCGCAACCTGCCGTTTGCCATCTTCATGGGTGGCGATGATGCGGCGTACGACCGTAACAGGGTGGCGCAGAGTTGGGGCGACAAATTGGCGACATTGCAAAAAGACGACCCGCAAGGTTATCCGCATCGCGTCACGATCTATCCGGGCCTCGGCCATTGGATGGAAGGCCGCGATAAAGAGGCGCTGCCGTGGATGGCGGCGCAAACGCGCGATCCGTGGCCGAAGCGCGTGGTGTGGTATCAGGATGACGTAACCCACACGCGTTTCTATTGGTTGGAAGTCGACGACGACGACGCGAAAAAGGGCATCACGATTCGCGCCGATGTAACGGGTCAAACCATTGCGATCACCAGTGACGACGTCAGCAAGGTTTCACTACGCCTGCGCGACGCCCTGATTGATTTGGATAAACCGATCACGGTAATGGCCAACGGCAAGGTTGTGTATCAAGGCCACGTCGCCCGCACGGCATACGCGGCGCAACAATCGCTCTATCAACGCTACGATGCGCCTGCCGCCGCGACAGCGTTGTTGACGGTCGATTGGTAGGAAGAGTGGACTTTAGCCGACAATCACTTCGTCTGCACATCTCGGTTGGAAATCAATACTTGTGATGACGTCGGCGACGGGAGATCGAGTACTCTTTGCGGAAGCAATCTACCGGCGCGTGCAATGCCAAATTTCCTTCGGTATCATTCCGAGTATCGGTAACCGCATTAGGATCAAGCGCGGCTAGCTCGAGAACCACTTACTCGGCCGGAGGCATTATGCCGACATACGAAGCGCATCCCAATCCGAAGTCCAAACAGAAATACGTCATCTCGACGACCGACGACGGTTTTGTGTTGGCGATCATGGCGCGGGATTACCCCGTGTCGTTTGAAAACCACGATACCATCGCGGGTGCAAAGGCGGCAGCGGCCAAGATGGCAAAAAAGAACGAACTCGATTGGACCGAATTGGGACAAGCCCCCGGAATCTTGTCGAAGCTCAGTTCTGCAGTCGATAGCGTCATCGACAAGGTCGCCAGCGCGTACAACTTCGATGAAGTTGAAGATGACGACCCGCCGTCGGGGCCGATCGACCTAACGGTTCATGTACCGGATGGCTTTGCGCTCAAAAACGAACAAAAGGGTATCTCTTGGAATTACGAAGGACCGAGCCGTGCCGTCTTTTCGATTACCATCGCTGACGACCCGATGACGAAATCGATCATGCCCCAGCAGATCATGGCCAGTGCCAAGATTCCCGTGCCGGGGCCGCGCCCGATGGTCGGTCCGCTCGAATTGCCAAACGGCAGCGGTGTCGAAAGCTATCGCCTCGCTCAATCGAAAAAGGACTTTACTCAGTGGATGGCATTTCTCACGATCGACGGCATTGGCGTGATGATCAACCTCATGTGTAAGGGCGATATCGATCGAGACGAGTGGCTCGATGTTTTCGCGTCGATTCGATTGCGGCCGTTCGATGATGTGGAGATAGCGGCGCTGGGCAAGAGGAGCCATGGCGCAAATCAAGGCGAATGGGGCGCGGGCGAGCGCCCGGCCGAAGATTCCGGCCCAATCGATTTCGCAGCGCCGCAAGTGTTTAGCTTTGAGATGTCCTTCGAATGCAAGACGTGCTTGCTAGCCGATGCGTCCCTGACGACCGATCTCTGTTTTGATGTGGAAGATTTAGGCGAAGACCGCCTAGTGTACGCCTCACCCAACGGCGTGATCGTGGCCACGCTGTCCGAATTCGACGTGCCGGTGACGTTTGAATTTCGCCCGGACGCGCCGCCAGATGATCTTGCCGCATGGGACCATGTCGTCGATACGTCGTTGACCATCACGACGGGCGCGCTTGAGGTCGCCGTGATGGAGCCCTACACGCAATGGCAGGCGCCCAATGGCGACTATCGCGTGCGTGTCTGCTACGGCAATCTCGCCAACGCGGGAGATGACGACGAACTCGACGCAGAACCGCGACCCGCCGCCGAGCGCGACCACTATCGCATCTTCATCTGGCCCGGTGCTGCAATTGAGACAACTGTCTTAAAGCAATGGGCGGGGTTCAACGTCTAAGCAACCGTGTATTGCGTTGCACCATGTGCTGCTTCGGGGTCGCCATTCCGGAATGAAACACCAATAGGGCGCGAGGCAAGGTCGGGTTGGCTTAATGCCACCCGTCTCTACCGGCATTACAAACTTGCCATTCCGCTCGTCTCGCACGCGCCCGCGCTACGCCACCTGCGCCACTGCCACGCGATACGCGCTCGCAATATCGTCCGGCCCGCCGATGGTCACCTTCAAGTCTTTCAGTAAACCGTCGCTGATGGAATAGATCCAACCATGCACGGCCAGTTCCTGCTTCGATTCCCACGCGCTTTGCACGACCGTCGAATGACACACGTTGAGCGCTTGCTCGACGACGTTCAACTCGCAGAGCCGATCGAACCGATCGCCATCGTCGAGAATATCCTGCAAGTCGCTGTCGTGCTTTTGGCGCACGTCGCGAATGTGACGCAGCCAGCCGTCGATCAGACCGACGTGATGATTCTCCGACGCCGCCTTGACCCCGCCGCAGCCGTAATGGCCGCAGACGATGATGTGCCTAACCTTGAGCTGGCTCACGGCGTACTCGATCACGCTCTGACAGTTGAAGTCGCTATGCACGACGACGTTCGCAATGTTGCGATGCACAAACACATCGCCGGGTTTGAGGCCGATGATCTGATTGGCCGGCACGCGGCTATCGGCACAGCCGATCCACAGAATCTCGGGCTTTTGCCCCTTCGCCAAATCCGCAAAGAAGTTCGGATCTTCCTTGAGAACGTTCGCCGCCCATTCACGATTTTTTTCAAAGAGTTCGGGAAGTAACCGCATGATGTCGCCCGCCATTGGTTGTGGTAGATGCGTCGCAGCCAAGTATGAACGTTCGACACACTATACCGGCGGAGGGGGGCCGTGGGAAATGAAAAGGTTTATGTTGTGCCGGCTATTGAGATCGACGGTGCCAACGGTTGGTAAGCGGGGACGCCAACGATAGCACCGGCTTGTAACGGGTGATGCCAACTGCGACACATGCCCTTAACTGTCGGTTCCAACTGCAGTGTCGGTTTGCAACCCGTGACGCGCTCGCGTCCGGTGATTCCGCGCGGTCGATGTTGGCGGCAATCGGATCGACGCGCGTTTCCCGTCGCGCCCATCATGTCGAACCGAATGCAAAGGGGGCTGCCGCCCCCTCTGCACACCCCCGCAGAGGGAACGGTCGCGCCGCGCGTGAAACATTTGACCGGAATCTTCGATTGTGAATTGCCCGCGCAGTTGCCCGATGACCAACTCGGCCCGTTCTTGGTATAATTCTTTACAAGATTCGCGCCAACAAATGGTGATTGGCAAAACCTCGGAAGTCAGCGGGCATCGATGACAGCCAGTACGACCCAACCGAAACAACCGGAGCCTACCCCCAGCATTGCCGAGCAAGATGCGGCAGCGCCGGTGAATTGGTCGACGAAGACGTCGCTTGTTGTCGCCGGTTGCGTTGTTGTGCTGACGATGGTGGTTCTCTTAATTCCGTGGTGGCAATTACAGGTCGCGATAACCCTCGGCGCTCTTGCTTACGTCCTTCTTGTTAAGGCGAACCCGCTACGCCGATTTTTTTTCGCAGGCATGTCATGCTTCGGCGTCGCGGCCGCGCCAATGGTTCTTCCCTCATTGGCCGCGAAACTCCATATTGATACCGCAGTTGTATTTGAATTTGTATCGGAATCCTCCGGTCTGGGGCAGGGATTGTTTGCCCTCATTGGCTTTGGGTGCATCGTTCTCGATTACTTTTACACACACCCTAGACGATCGGCCGAGTCATCAAACCAACCCACCGACCACCCTGGACAAGCCCCACCCAACTTAGTTGGCGGTGGGAATAGTCAAAATCAAACGGTAAATGTGACGATCAACAGCCCGACGCCGCCGTCACCAACAGTGCAGCCCAAAACCATCGACCCGCCCGACAGCGCCAACGCTGCGGAGCCGCCGTTCAACGTTCCCAACCTCCCACAACATTACGTCGCGCGCGAAGCGAAATTAGCGGAATTACATGACGCTCTTTCTTCCGAGAAAGAGCCCGGTGTGGCGCTGTGGGCGGCGGCCGCGGGGCACGGCGGGCAGGGCAAGAGCATCTTGGCCATCGGTTACGGCCATCGCTATCGCGATGAGTATCCCGGCGGGTGCTTTTGGTTGCCATGCGAAAACGCACGGCCGATCTCGGCAATGGCCAAGCTCGAAGAAGAGATGGGCCTTGAACGTTCAGTTAACGAGCAGGCGTCGGCAGATGTCGTCAAGCGCGCGTTGGAATCCGCGCCGCTGAGCCTGCTGATTCTTGACAACATCGTGGGCCGCGAACAGTGGAAGCAATGGAATGATGACGGTTTGGTGCCGAGTGCGAGTTGCCATGTGATCGTGACGTCGCGGCAGCGCGGTTTGCCAAAGCTCGAAGAGATAAAGGTCGCCCGCCTGACCGCCGGTGAAGCGCGAAAGCTGCTAAAGAAGTTTAAGACGTTCAAATCAGGTTCGGATGACGCCGCCGCGGCCGACAAAATCGCCGAGCATGTCGGCTATCTAGCCGTCGCCGTTGCGGCCATCGGCGTCAAGGTCAAGCGCACACCGGGCGCGACCTATCCGGGCTATTGGGAAGACCTCAAGACTCGCCCGCAACTCGCGATTCCGGAGGCCGACGACGTCGATAAGGACCATCTCGAATATGAGAATGCTCTGTCGGACATCATCGACGAAGCCTTCGACGCGCTCGACGCGGTACAGCAACGCATGATCCAATACGCGGCATTACTCCCGGAAGACATGATCCCTAAGAACTGGCTGCGTTGGTTGATCGAACACGACGAGGAATTGACCCTGCCCGATGTGGCTGGCGTGACCGGCGGCGCAGCAGCGGGCGCACTCGCGGCTTTGATGGAAGACGACGTATTACGACCCGCAGACGAAGACGGCAACTTGGTTTCGTTTCACCGACTATGGGCGCATCACGTAGCCGAACAATTGGACATAGGCGGCAAAAGTAAAACGCGGTTGATTGATAGGATTGCTAACTGTGCCCAATCGCGTCATGACGACATCGTCGGCAAGAGTCTCGATGCCCCCGCCATCCTGACTGATCCGACATACCGATGGGAATTGACGCCGTTGGCGGCAGTATGCAGGTCGTTGTGGGAAAACGATGTGATTGTGGCAGCAGCTAGGCTTGGCCGATGGTTAGCGTCAGCCATGCGCCACATGGGGCGATTCTCGGCGAGTGAAGGCTGTCTTTCTCAGGTAATTCGACGGGCGGAGGATGTAGATGACATCCTTGGTGACGATGAATTAGCATCCTGTCTAAATGAACTAGGGCAAACCTTACACGGTTTAGGCAAACTGTCTGATGGAAGATTGTGTATGGAGCGCGCCATCGAGATAGTTGAAAAGGCATATCCATCGGCTCAACAGTCATTGTCGGCGTGTTACTCCAATCTGGCACTGATCCTGCAAGATCTCGGTGACCTGTCGGGGGCGCGGGCGCAGATGGAGCGGGCGATTGAGATAAATGAAAAGGTTCTACATGACGATCACCCGTGTCGAGCTCGCGACTACTCCAATCTAGCGATAATTTTGCAAAACCTCGGCGACTTGTCGGGAGCGCGGGCGCTAATGGAGCGTGCCATCGAGATTAATGAGAAGGACTACGATGCAAATCACCCGATGTTAGCGATCCGCTACGCCAATCTTGCGATAATCCTGAAAGACCTCGGCGACCTATTGGGGGCACGGTCGTTAATGGAGCGTGCCATCAACATCAATGAGAGGGTACTTGATAAGAATCACCCGACACTGGCAATTAACTACGCCAATTTTGCGATGATCCTGAAAGACCTCGACGACTTGTCGGGGGCGCGGTCGCTGATGGCGCGTGCTTTCGCAATTGGGGAGAAGGCCTACGATGCGGATCACCCGGCGCTGGCGATTCGGTATCATAACATGGCCGGCATCGAAGCTGCGGAGCACGACTTCGCGGCCGCGTTGGAATGGGAAACCCAGGCCAATCGCATCTTGCATCAGCATTTCAATGACGAACATCCGCACGTGCAAAGCAGCGGTCGCGCTTTGGCCTCTTACAAGGCAAAGTTTGCCGCGCCATACGGCGATGCCCCGCCACCGACCGGCGACAAATAACCCAAGCTGCAGCGCCGCAAAGGCGGTGCCGGTTGGGTTGAAGCCCGTTACCGGCGCGGTGCGCCCATCCGCAAGGCCAAGACGCACGACCGGATAATCCCGGCAGCGGCCCCATGCACTCAGGTGGTCGCTCATTCCCCGGCGGAATTTGCCCCGACATCGCCGCTATCCGCTCCGACCGAGAAATCACCCGCCGCCAATATTGGGGCGGCGTTTTCGCCCTTTGCACGAGCAAGTCGCGCGGTTCCTTCGTTGCGTTAGGGGTTTCCCCCATTGCATTAGGGGGACCCCGCATCGCGCGCGGGAAGCCCGGCGTTGCGCCGCGGCCCTCCGCAAACACTTTGCGGAATCCCACCAACTGATCGCGGACAAGCGGGACGCATCCCCGGAAAGGCGGGAATCATTCCGTGAAAGGGCGGAACCATCCCCGGACGGACGGGGATCATTCCGGCTCGTCCCGAATTGACTGCCGCTTGTCACGGAGTCACTCCCGCTCGTCCCGAAGTCATTCCCGCTAGTCACGGAGCCATTCCCGCTCATCCCGGGATCGTCCCCGCTCCTTCCGAAGTCATTCCCGCGTGTCAATGAACCGGTCCGGCTCATCGATGGATGCGTCCCGCTCGTGTCGGAATCGTTCCGACATCTCACCGGATCATTCTGCGTGCGGAATAGGCTGGGTGCCACTGGACTGCTTGCAGCCAGTGTGCCGGGCGCGGCGTGCGCGCCCGGTACACCGAAGGGCTAGACCGGATCGGTGCGTTGTTCGACGCTTCGTTAGGCGTCGAGGTCGTCGCCGATTGTGTGGCGTGGAAATGATGGATGCGTGGCGATGGTGTCGGCGATTTTTCGACGCAGCACAAACAGAATCGCGATGCGGCCGGAGTTGGCGAGTGAGGTACGGCGTTCACGCTGCGCCCGTTGGCACTGGCTGCAAGCAGGCCAGTGGCACCCGCAGGCGGATAGAAGATCGCGCTATCGCGTTAGACGGGTAATGGGTAACGACGGGCACAACTCCCGGAGCCGGGCGAAATTTCGCTCCGTCATATAACCGGCAGTGAACGCTTGGCCGTTATCGATATGAATGTACACCGAGTTGCCCGTGCGATGTGCCTTGGCAAGCGCGACGAAATGCTCGATTGCCTTTGGGTCGCACCAGTCGTTATCGACTTCGGCTTCAAGACGGTGTTTTTTGCCGTGGATCTCATATTCGATCCATGCTTGCCCAGCTTCTAGATCGACGAAGTCGGATGTAATCCTAACAGGAAGATCATCTCCAGCTAAAGCAACGAATGGGGCTAAGACTTCAACATAATCGCCGGATTCGACAATACATTCCAAGTCGATATGAAATAGATCGTGAGAAAATCGAGTGTCCTGTTTTCCGACCTTAAACTCTACATCGACACTCATAATAAAGAGTAAATTACTAAACGGCTCGCTCTCATAGTCCTCACGAGGGCAGGAATAAAGTAAATCTTCAAGTTTACGCTCCGGCGCGAGGCGAATGCCGCACTTCTCCAGCTCCGCCAATTGCCATTCGAGCGACGGCGGTTGCGGGGTGTTTCCTTTCCTTTTGAACAGTCCGAACACGCCTAGCGCTCGCCCATCCGCACATACTTCAAATCGGCTGCGCCATCATAAACCGCGCGGGGGCGGAAGATGCGGTTTTCGGGGAGGTATTCGAGCACGCGGGCGAGCCAGCCGGCTGTGCGGGCAACGGCGAAGATGACGGGGAACAGTTGCGTCGGGAAGCCCAGCGCGTGATACACGAGGCCGCTGTAGTAATCGACGTTCGGGTAAATCTTCTTACCCGCGGCTTCCATGCGCTTGAGCGTTTCGCGCTCGACGGTTTCGACCGTGTCGAAGAGATCGTCGAAGCCTTTTTCGCGACAGAGTTTTTCGGCGTAGCGCTTCAACACGACGGCACGCGGGTCGAGCGCCTTATACACGCGATGGCCGAAGCCGATGATCTTCTTGCCCTGCGCGAAGCGGTCTTCGACCCATGCTTCGGCCTTGTCGGGCCCACCGATCGACATGAAGTCTTTCAATGCGGCTTCGTTCGCGCCGCCATGCAACGGACCGCGCAGCGAACCGATGGCGGCGGCCATGGTCGAGTACATATCGGCGAGCGAACTGTGCACGACCATCGAGGTGAACGTGCTGGCGTTCATGCCGTGGTCGGCTTGCAATATGAGGCAAACGTCCATCACCTTGCACATGGTTTCGTCCGGCACTTCGCCGCTCATCATGTACAAATAGTTGGCGGTGAAGCCAAGGTCGGGATTCGGCTGCATCACCTTCTCGCCCATTTGGGCGCGGGCGATGGCCGAGGCGAAGCTGCGCGTGCGCGACAAGATGCGCACGCCGACGCGCGTTTCGGTTTCGAGCGCGGCCTTTGGGTCGGACGTATGGTTGGTGACGACCCAGCCTTCTTTATCGAAACAGCCCGCAGCCGCGACGGCGGCTTGCAGCGCGTTCATCGGGTGGGCATCTTTCGGCAACGATTCGATCATGCCGACGATGGGTTCGGGGATTTGGCCTTCGCGTTTGAGTTCGGCCGAGAAGGCGTCCATCTCGGATTGGGTCGGCAGCTTGCCGTGGATCAGCAGATAGGCGACTTCTTCGTAATTGCTATGGTCGCAAAGTGTTTCGATGTCGTAGCCGCGATAGATCAGCTTTCCTTCGACGCCGTTGACGGCTCCGATTTTGGTGACATTGGTGATCGCGCCTTCCAAGCCGCGCCCCAGCGTGATTTCGCACGGGAACTCGACCGGTCCTACGTATTTCGACATCGTCTTCAAGCCTCTGCTGAGCGGTTGTATGTGGATTGCCGGGCAAGATTTGCCCAGGCGCGAAAGTATAGCCCCCAAGGCCGGTTCTGTGAATCAATGACAGGCTGTGAGAAGGTGGGGTAAATCGAGCAGGGCGGGGAGGTTAGGCGTCGCGACCGACGGGCGGCGGATTGGACGCGCGGGCGGCAATCCTTAGACTACCCCGATATAAGACGGTACGCCGCCGCAAGCGGCCGATTCGACGATTTACGCGCCGCACCCGGCGCTGTGGGAGCACGACATGAAGGTTCACGAATATCAGGCGCGTCAGTTGTTGGTCGAAGCGGGGGCACCGGTGCCGAAGTACGAGGTGATCGACTCGGTCGATCAGGTCGACAAGGCCGTGCAGGCGCTTGGCGGCGGCAATCTGGTCGTTAAGGCGCAGGTGCACGCGGGCGGCCGCGGCAAGGCGGGCTACGTGATTCTGTCGGACGACCCGGCGGAGATTAAGACGAACGTGCAGCGCATGTTTGCTGAGCCGATGGTGAGCTATCAGACCGGCCCGGACGGTGTCGAGGTCAAGAAGATTCTGCTCGCGCCCGCCGTCGATATCGATAAGGAATATTACGTCGGCATGGTGATCGATCGGGCCAAGTCGTGCCCGGTATTGATGGTGTCGAAAGAAGGCGGCGTCGAGATCGAAGAAGTCGCCAAGAAGAATCCCGATGCGATCATCAAGGAGTGGATTCGCCCCGAGACGGGCATTACCGCCGACCAGTTGAAGAGGGTATGCGCCGCGTTGGACTTGGGCGGCGCACACGAAGCGCAGACCAGCCAGGTGGTTAAGGCGTTGGTCGATACCTTTTTTGCAAAGGATTGCAGCTTGGCCGAAATCAACCCGATGGTGTTGACCAAGGGCGGCGAAGTGCAGGCGATCGATGCGAAGTTTAACTTCGACGACAACGCGCTGTTCCGTCACGAAGACGTGCAGGCGATGTTCGACAAGACGGAAGAAAACCCCGCCGAGTTGCGGGCCAACGAGTTTAACTTGAGCTATATCGCGCTCGACGGCAACATCGGTTGTTTGGTGAACGGTGCAGGATTGGCGATGGCCACGATGGATATCATCAAGCTGCACGGCGGCTCGCCGGCGAACTTCCTGGATGTCGGCGGCAGCGTAACAAAGGACGGGGCCGTCGAAGCCTTCCGCATCATTTTGTCCGACACGAGCGTGAAGGGCGTGTTGGTCAACATCTTCGGCGGTATCGCCAAGTGCGACGTGATCGCCGATGCGTTGATCCACGCGGCCAAAGAAGTCGGCTTTAAGGTGCCGGTTGTCGTGCGATTGGAAGGCACCAACGTCGAAAAAGCGCGAGCGATGTTAAAGGAAGCCAACCTCGATGTGTTGGTGCCTGCGGATGATCTGACGGACGCAGCGAAGAAGGTTTGTGCGGCGGTTTAGGGGTGCTGGACGACCCAATTCGTATCGTGGCATTTGCTCAGAAATAGGTCGTTTGAATTGATAGGGGGCTACTTTCTAGTAGCCTCCTTGTGGTTTTCTGCCAATGCTTTGACTGACGGCGGAAGGTCGAAGTGCTTGCCCCCGTACTCAACGTTTATTTCAATTGACTCGCTGCGAGTGATGGTTTTCCATCGAACCTTCGTGCTCTGATTGTAATATTGGGCGACCGACTTACGTGCGAATCGAATCCCATTCGTCTTCTGGTAATTCTCGAGCGTTCGCTCAACCTCGATAATATCCCCCTCGAAAATAATTTGATATTTAACACCGGTGCAGAATCCAGTATCGACTTGAAAGTAGAAAGACAAGTCCAGGCCCGACCGGTGTTCGACATTCAACTGATAACATTTGTAATTATGAAATGTGATCGGTCCCGTTACACGAGTAGAGGTTGCCTCGTTAATGCCGTCCTTGAATTCGTAGATCTTGGAAAATAGTATCAGCCGGGCAGCATCAAGGCCTCTTAGTATTTCTGGGTTATTGTCTCGAATTACCCAAGCAATGGCTCCGTCATATCCGGTGGACTCAGTTGTACCGTCCGCGCGGGTGTAGTGGGTCAGTCTCTGGTTCTTAATGTTCGATTCTTCAATGGTGAGAGTCCATGCGCCGGGTGCGTGCGGATAGACGGTTCGCATTTTTTCTCGGCGAGATTTCATCCGGTCGAGACTTTTTCGCCCACCCCTCGCCTTTAGGTGATTCTCGATCAAGTCCTCCGCCATGGGGAGACCCTTGGCTGGGCTGGGCGAATCTCCCCCGTTTTCCGTTGGAGGGTTTGCCGTGAATGAAACTGCTGCCATAAATGCGAGCAAAAGCCCTTTGTAGTTCATTGCTCTACTCTCCACGACTGTGAATTGATCCATGTTGAGGCACAATTCGAGCGGAACGACTCAGCGCGGCCCACAATCTCCATTATAATCGCTCGAAACAACGGATTGCATCCCTCATTATTAAATTCCCGCCTGCACGGAGGCTTTCTAAACATTATGGCATCGAAGCCGTCATCCAACTTCGTACACCTCCACTGCCATACCCACTACAGCCTGCTGGATGGTTGCAATCGCATCAGCGAATTGGTCAATCGCGCTAAGGAGTTGGGTCAACCTGCCGTCGCGATTACCGACCACGGCAATATGTTCGGCGCGATCGAGTTTTACGAAGCGGCGAACAAGGCGGGCATCAAGCCGATCATCGGTTTGGAGGCGTACATCGCGCCAGGCGACCGACAGGTGCGCGAGGCCATCGATGGTGAAACCAGCTATCACCTCTTGCTGCTTGCTCAAAACATGCAGGGGTATCGCAATCTGTTGAAGCTGACGTCCACCGCCTACCGCGACGGTTTCTATTACAAACCGCGCATCGACCGAGAGGTGTTGGAAGAGTTCAACGAGGGGCTGATCTGCACGAGCACCTGCCTCGGTGCCGAAATCCCGCAAGCGCTGATCAAAAAGAATCGGGCGTTGGCCGAAGAGCATTCCGATTGGTATCTCAAAGTCTTCGGCCCCGAACGCTTTTACATGGAGCTGCAGGATCACGGTATTGAAGATCAGCGTGCCATCAATCCCGAGTTAATCGAAATCGCCAATCGCAAGGGCATCGGTCTGATCGTCACCAACGATGTGCACTACTTGAAGAAGGACGATGCCGAACCGCATGACGTGTTGCTATGCGTGTCGACGCGCGCGCTCGTGTCCGACGAAAACCGCATGCGGTTTGAGACCGACGAGTTTTATTTGAAGAGTAACGAAGAGATGGCGAACCTCTTCCCGTCGATCCCCGAAGCGCTTTCCAACACCGTCGAGATTGCGGATAAGTGCAACCTCGAACTCGACTTCAACAAACGTTATACGCCGGTCTATCACTCGCCGGATGAAAAAACGCCGGAAGAGTACCTACGCGAACTCGTCTATCAAGGTGCCGAAGAACGCTACGACGAAGTAACCGACGAACTGCGCGAGCGGATTGACTTTGAATTGGAAGTCATTCAGAGCAAGGGATTTTCGAGTTACTTTCTGATCGTGTGGGACTTCGTGCAGTACGCCCGCCGAAACGATATCCCCTGCGGTGCGCGTGGCAGCGGTTGTTCGTCGGTCGTGGCGCACTGTTTGTATCTCTCTCAGCCCGACCCGATGCATTACGGCCTCTATTTCGAGCGATTCATGGACCCCGATCGCGACGAGATGCCGGATATCGATATCGACATCTGTCAGGACAGCCGCGAAAAGACGATTCAATACGTGCGCGAGAAGTACGGTCACGTGGCTCAGATCATCACGTTCGGTACGCTCAAGGCGCGCGCGGCAATTCGCGATGTTTGCCGCGTGCTCGATGTGCCGCTGGCCGAGGCCGACCGCGTGGCCAAGATGGTGCCTGAAGAGCTGAAGATGACGCTCGATAAGGCACTGGACCGCGAGCCCGACCTGAAGCGCCTTTACGATACCGACGAGCGCATCAAGAAAGTAATCGACGTCGGTCGTCGCATCGAAGGTTTTGCGCGCAACACGAGTATCCACGCCGCTGGTGTCGTGGTTGCCGAACAACCGTTAGACGACCTGCTGCCGCTCTACCAGCCGCCGGGCTCGGGCGTGATGGTCACGCAATACGACGGCCCGACGGTCGAACAGGTCGGCCTGTTGAAGATGGACTTTCTCGGGTTGAAGACGCTGAGCGTACTCGCGCTCACGGTGAAGCTCGTTGAAGAAAACTACGGCATCAAGATCAATGTTGAAGACCTCGACCTGACCGACCAGAAGGTGTATCGCCTCTTCGCGGCCGGTGAAACCAAGGGCGTGTTTCAGTTCGAATCCGGCGGTATGCGCGGCGTCTTGATGAAGATGCGTCCCAACCGTATCGAGGACCTGATCGCCGCCAACGCCTTGTATCGACCGGGGCCTATGGTGAACATCGATCCGTACGTCGAGCGTAAGCACGGCGGCAGTTGGTCGACGCCACACGCAATTATGTCGGAAGTTTTGGCCGAAACTTACGGCATCATCGTCTATCAGGAACAGGTGGCGCGACTCGTGAACCAGCTCGGTGGTGTCGAGCGTAAACGTGCGTTCCGCTTGGCGAAGGCGATCAGCAAGAAAAAGATCGACAAGATCGAAGCCGAGCGCGAGCCGTTTATTTCGGGTGCTGTCGAGAAGGGCGTGCCGCGCAAAACGGCGACGGAGATCTTCGATCAGATCATTCCCTTCGGTGAGTACGCTTTTAACAAGGCGCACTCGACCGGCTACGCACTCGTGGCGTTTCAGACGGCGTTTCTCAAGGCGTATTACCCGCTCGAGTTTATGGCGGCCTTGCTCACGTACGATAAGGGCGACACCGACAAAGTCAGCGACTATATGGAGGAATGCAAGCGGCTGCAGATTGAAGTGCGGCCGCCGGATGTGAACAGCAGCGGCGTCAACTTTACGCCGGTACCGGGCAAGGGTGAGAAGCCGGGCTTTATTCGGTTCGGCCTGGCGGCGATCAAAGGTGTCGGCCAAAAGGCGATGGAAGCGATCGTGCAGGAACGGGAAGAGAATGGGGAATTCAAGGACCTATTCGATTTTTGCGAGCGCATCGATCTTTCAGCCGTGAATCGCGGTGCATGCGAAGCCTTAATCAAAGCCGGCGCGTTCGACACAACGGGCGCGATGCGCAAGGCGCTGATCGAAGCGTTGGACGGCGCGCTCAAGAGCGGTGCCAGTTCCCAAAAAGATAAGAGCGCCGGCCAGATGACCATGTTCGGTGACTTCGGCGGGGGCGGCGACGAACCCGACGATGCGCATCGCATCGGCAGCGAAGAATGGTCCGAAGCCGAGATGCTGACGAATGAAAAGGCGGTCCTCGGTTTCTACGTGACGAAACATCCGCTCGCGTCGCACGAACAAACGTTGCGACAATTTGCCACGGCCGATTGTCGCGACCTGCAACATTACGGCGAAGGCTCGAAGGTCGTACTCGGCGGCATGATCAGCCGCATTCGCATGGTCACGACCAAGAGCGGTCGCAACGCAGGGTCGAAACTGGCGGTGCTCAGCTTCGAAGATTTGTCGGGCGGCCTTGAAGCGATCGTGTTTAGCGAGCAACTGCGGCAATACAGCGAGTTGATCGCGCCGGACAAGATTGTGTTCTTACAAGGCGAGGTCGATCGCAAGCGGGAAGAACCTGCCATACGCGTGAGCGAAGTGATACCGTTTGAAGAAGGCCCGGCGCGCTTGGCAGATGCTTTAATCTTACGCGTGAATGGCGATCGATTGATGCCCGAGCGGCTGCGAGAGATCGAATCGATTTGTCGCGAACACCCCGGCGAACAGCCGTTTATGTTGAATCTGCAAATCCCGCAGAAGATGTCGGTTTGGATGCGTTGCGACAGCCGCCTGCGCGTGTTACCCGACGCGGCGTTTCGCAATCGAATCGAAGGCTTGCTTGGCGAAGGGGCGGTGTCGCTGGTGGGCAAGCGAATGCGAAGTTAGATTCCGAGAACGTTTTCTAAAACCGCAAACCCGATCAAGCGAGCGAATTCTCAGCGCGGCACAATACGGGCATGAATCGAGCGGATTACCGGGAACAAATTGACGCGGCCTGTCGCCTGTTGGAAGCGCGCATCGCTGAAGACGTGCCGTTAGAAGAGGTGGCGGCGGCGGCATTTCTCTCGCCGTTTCACTTCCATCGGCTCTTTCGCGGGCTGACGGGTGAGACGGTGCGGTCTTACGTGCGGCGGCTGCGACTGGAACGGGCGGCGCATCGGCTAAGCCAAACCGACGACGATATCCTGGCGATTGCACTCGATGTTGGCTACGGCAGCCACGAGGCGTTTTCGCGCGCCTTTCAGCGCCAATTCGGCACCAATCCGTCCGTATTTCGCAAGGAGAAAATCGCCATGACCACCACGAGCAAACCTACGACGAGCGAACCGATCGACGTCCGCATCGAAACGCGCCCAGCCTGCACGGTCGCCGCGGTCCGACATGTCGGGCCCTACACCGAAGTCGGCGATACGTGGGGCACGCTGATGAAATGGGGCTGGAGCAAGATGATGTTCGGCAAGCCGGAAACGTTTGGGCTATGCCACGACGACCCGGACGTAACGCCGGCCGACAAGCTTCGCTACGACGCATGTCTGGTCGTGAAGCCGGACACCAAGGTGAAGGGCGACGTGCAACTGATGGACCTACCGGCGTGCGCGTTCGCCGTTACGACGCATCACGGCGCGTATGACTCGCTCGGCGAAACGTACGGTCGGCTGTTTGGACACATCGCACAACACAAGATCGACGGTCGTCAATATCGCTTGGGCGATCCGCCTTCGCGCGAGGTGTATATGAACGATCCCCGGAAGACGAAGCCGGAAGATTTGGTGACGGAGATTTGGATGCCGGTAACAGCGGCGTAATGGTGGGCTTCAACGGAGAGAATGCAAAAGAACTCGGGGCATTTACCTTCAGCGAATCGTTCATCGGTTTCTCCGATAAATGCAACCTTCCCCTAACCCCTCCCTGTAAGGGAGGGGGATAAAAACCCGCAGGGCTAATCAAACACAACCGTCTTATTGCCGCTGACGATGATGCGGTCTTCGATGTGGTAGCGCACGGCGCGGGCGAGTACCCACTGTTCGAGGTCGCGACCTTTGCGAACCATATCCGGGATGTCGTCGCGATGGTTCACGGCAAGCGTCTGCTGCGCGATGATCGGGCCCTCGTCGAGGTCGTCGGTTACGTAATGACTCGTCGCGCCAATCAACTTCACACCACGTTCGAATGCCTGATGATAAGGCTTGGCGCCAGCAAAGGCCGGTAGAAAGCTGTGATGGATATTGATGATTCGGTTTGGGTATGACGCGACGAATTCGGGCGAGAGAATCTGCATGTAGCGTGCGAGCACGATCGTATCGACGTCGGTTTGCTCGACGAGTTGCTTAATCTGCGCTTCTTGTTGCGCCTTACCGTTCGGTTGAATCGGCAAATGATGAAACGCGATACCAGCGGCTTCGACCGGCGCGCGTAACGTATCATGATTGGAAATCACCAACGGTATCTCGGCCGTTAACTCACCCGTGTGCCGGCGAAAGAGTAAGTCATTCAGACAATGGCCTGCCGTGCTTACGAGAATGGCGAGTCGCTTGCGATGACCGGGCCATCCGATACGCCAACGCATCCGATGTCGTTCGGCGACTTCGGCCCAGACGGTCGGAAACGCGTCTTCTGTGATTTCGAATCCAGCCGGGTCGATCTCCACACGCATAAAGAAATCACCGTGCTGCGGACAGGTGTGCTGATCGACATCGATGATGTTGCCGCCGCGACGCGCAAGAAATTCGGTGACGGCGGCGATGATTCCGCGTGCGTCGGGGCAGGCCATCAGTAAGCGAATAGGTTGCATAATCGACCATTTAAAGACGGCATAATCGTGGCCGCAAGACGACGATCTGGAGCATTAGCTCTCAGGTCTGGCAGGCGTAACGCCATTTTGGCGAAGCTCCCGCCATCCGTTATCATTCGATGCTTATCCGGTCGCGACTGCACGTGCAGATCCGTCGGCCTTTTGCAACACACATGCAACCGCCAAGACAAAGAAAGAGCTTTGATGAGCGCAGTGACCACCGGTGCCGACGATAAACTGATCGCTGACTTTCAGCCGGGCGAGAATTTTGAAGACCGCGTGTTTATGGTGTCGCAAAAGGATCTGCGCACCACGAGCAACGGCAGCATGTACATTCACATGGTGTTCGCCGATCAGTCCGGGCAGGTGGTGGCCCGGATTTGGCAAGCCAATCAGCAGATGTACAACGTGATTCCCGAAGGCGGATTCATCTCGATGCGCGGCCGCGTGGAAAGCTATAAGGGCAACCTTCAAGTCATCGGCGAGGCCATTCGCCCGCTCAAAAAGGACGACGTCGATCTCAGTCGTTTTTTGCCCCACACGCGATTTAACGTCGAGACGATGTGGAACCGAATGCTGGAGATTCTCCGCACCGTCGAGAACCCACATGTATTAAAAGTGGTGAAGGCATTCGTCACCGACGAAAAGATCATCGCAGGCTTCAAGAAAGCGCCGGCCGCGATCACGAACCATCATGCATACATCGGCGGCTTGCTCGAACATACCGTTGGCTTGCTCGAGTTAGCGAACCGAATCTTTGGCGACGGCAAGAGCGTCAACAGCTTGTTCCCGGATGTCAGTCGCGACTTGATATTGGCCGGCCTGCTGATGCACGACATCGGCAAGATCGCCGAGCTGGATTACGACACGAGCTTCTCGTATAGCACGTCGGGCCAACTGATCGGCCATATTACGCAAGCCGCCATCTGGCTCGATCGTAAAGTCGCGGCGATCGAAGCCGAATCGAGTGAAGCGTTTCCCGAGGATATCCGAAACGTATTGACGCACATTATCGTTGCACACCACGGCAGCTATGAATTCGGCAGCCCCAAGTTGCCGTCTTGCCCTGAGGCAATCGCAGTGCATTACATCGACAATCTCGATGCCAAGTTGAACATGGCCTTGGCGAACATTCGCGATTCGCGCGATGACGATTCCGATTGGACGCAGTACGTGCGACCGTTGGAGGCCCGTATCTTCAAGAAAGATGTGATGGGCATTCGCGACGACCTGAACAAAAAGTCCGACTAAGCGGGGACGACTTGAAATCAGTTAATAAAAGAAACGCGATGCCAACGTCAGGAAACGTCGGCACCGCGTTTTTGTTATTGATTGATTCGCGAAGCGAGGCTTACACGACCAGAGGGGCAACAATGAACACGAGTTGTTCGAGGCAGGTGCCCAATCCCAAAATGCTGAAGCTGGCTGTTAGAAAGATGGCCAACTTCACCTGATGTTTTCGTTTCATATCGATCTCCTGCCGTTCGACGGCGTCACGCATTCGCGTTGGGCGTTTAATTCTTCAAATCACCAATGCTGACTTCGATTCGTCAGCGAATAAACAGCGGTGAAACGGCACGCAGGATAAACACTTCGCAACCGCCGGGCAGGAGGCCGAACATGGCCGTGCCTGCAAACACCAGCGACCAGCGATACAGTTTTTTTCGAGTCTTGAGTTTCATATCGTTCGCTCCCGTTCCTTTCGAGGTTACGGCGTTGCCTAGAAGGTGAAGACGATGCTCGTCGTGACGCGTTGTTCGAAGATGTCGTTGGCTTCCACGCTTTGCAGCGGAAATTCATAAACGGAACCGAACTGAATACCGTCCGAAATGTTCCAGCGGAAACCGACGCCGCCCCAGAATACATCGTGACCGGCCACGTTTGATGCACCGATGTTTGCATAATCGAGGCCGCCAACATTCAGCGGGAAGCGATCGCCGTCGGTGAGATAGTGCAGACCGTGAAACTCGAGGAGCGGAAAGAAATCGTCAAACAATTCGTAGGCGACTTGGGCATCCCAACTAAACACGGCGTTACCCGCACGATAATCCGTTGGGATTCGATAGACGGCGTCGGCGAGGAAGTTCCACTTACCGTAGCCTTTGTACATCGTCACGAACGTCGAGACTTCGTCGGTGCCGCCTTGCAGCAGGCCGGCATCACCATTGGACAGTCGCCACCGCACACCCGCCGATGCGATGAAGTCTTCTTCATGATCGACATAGAACGCATACTTCAAACCGGCGGCCAGATCGTTCCAACCTTCATCGCTCGGAATGATCGGTGATTCTAAATCGGAGTAGCCGTCTTCGGTTGCAAAGAACTGCAATCGTTCGGTCAATGCGATGCGGGCTTGGAAGCCGTACACCATCAAGCGACCGCCGCGTAACGCCGTGGCACGCGGAAACTCGTGATAGATAAAGAACGGTCGAATATCCGAGTTGATAAACGGATCTTCGAAGTACAGCGGCGAACCGACAGGACGCGGCTTACTACGGAAATGGCGATCGCCGTAGAAGAAGCCTTTCCACAGAATCGGGTCGGGATCGTCGTTTGAATACGAACTGGTCGAGTCCGAGTCGGCCGGCATGTCGTCATCGGCCTCCGCCTCGTTCGCGTCGCTGAGGGAAAGCGGCTCGCTGCCGGCATCCCATGGGCGATTGGCCGAGTAATTTGGCCAGCCGTCAGAATCGCTGGATTGTGCGAACACCGACGTTTGCGCGAGCGTGATTGCGAGCCCCAGCAGTAGGGCAGTGCGGCATGTGCGAGTCATTGCTATCTCCCGAAATGAAATGCACCAAACAAACGTTAGTGCTTGCCAATATATGACTTATCGGGGATCTGACAATCGAATTTTTAGATTTGTCTAAATTTGTGGAATATATCGTATTAGTGCGGAATATCGCACAGGTATGGCGGTAGCGGCTCATAAATTCACAGGGCGGCGCAATAATTGCGCCCTACGGGTGCGCTAATTGATATCATCAAGGCCGTTGCGGATTTCAAGCACCTTATCGAGTCGTGTCACTTTGATGGGCCCCATGATCTTATGACTGACGCCTACCAGAATGATGCGGCGCTCTTCAAATTTAAAGCTGTTGGTCAGCTGCACGAGTGAACCGAGCGCGACACTGGGAGCGAATTTGACGTCGCTCAGGTCCAGCACAATCGGCACCCCGATGCGTTCGGCGGCGGCGACTTGCACATCATCGAGCAAGGTGCGCGTCGACGCGTCATCCAGCGTGCGTTTGAGAATCTTCACGACCAAATAGTCGTCGTGCGGAACTACTTCGGTAACGGCGTCGCTCGCCATGCGGAAAGTCCTCTCGGGTTCGGGGTCGGCCCGATTATACGGATGCCGGTCGGATGCCGCCAACCGAAGAATTCATCGACAATTTACAATCCGGCGCTTGGAAAGTTGGCGGTAAAGGACTTAACTATGACCCGCCTCGCTCTATCTGGACTTCCGTTCATGCGCTCCATTGTTCGACACTTACTGCTCTGCATATCGCTAGCCCCGGTCACCGTGGGTTGTGACGTACTTTCCTTCGTCGACTTCCAGCCGCCTACGACGGAAATCTCCAACCTCGTCGTCTTCGGCGATAGCCTCTCTGATGTCGGGAACATCCAACACATCACCGCCGGACTCGTGCCGCTCCCGCCGTATGCACATGGCCGATTCTCCAATGGCAACATATGGGTGGACTTTGTGGGCTCGCACTTCGGCGTGCCCGTTCAGCCGTCTCAGCGCGGCGGCACGGTTTATGCCGTCGGCGGTGCGACGACCGAGCGCGATAGCACGTTTTTCTTCGACGACGATTACCCCGTGAACCTGCGCCAACAAGTCTCCGACTATTTGCGCACTCGCACACCCCAACAAGACGACGTGTTCGTAATTTGGGCGGGCGGTAACGACGTGTTCGACATGGTGCGCGGGACCGATGCACTGACGCCGCAGATTTCGGCCGACAATGTGCTGATCGCCACCATACTTTTGTACGACGCAGGCGCGCGGGAATTCGTCATCGTCAACACGCCAGACGTTCAATCGATCCCGCGGTATCGAAACAGCTCGCGCCGCGAAACAGCAGCAGGATTGGTGCGTGAGGTAAATGACGCGTTGGACAAACGCATTGATATCCTACGACAGTTGGCCGGCATTCGCCTTCTGACGGTTGAGGCCGAAGGTGTATTGGCGGAGCTAATCGATAACCCGCCGATTGAGATCACCGATCCGTTATTGCCGGCGTGGAGCGGCAGCTTCGAAGGTTTCCTCGGCGACGGTGTGCTGGTCGCCGATCCGGACGCGCACATCTTCTTCGATAACGTGCACCCGACGCGCACGACTCATGCATTCATTGCCGATCGGATCATTGCCGCGATAACAGAATTGATCGCGCTGCGTTAATTGGAAAACAGGTCGAATCCACCAGAAGCCGAGTCGTTCGATTCCCACCGTTTGCGTACCAAGCCGAGGCCGTACACGCAGTATTCAAACTTGTCGCTGAGCTCGGCCAGCGTGGTGGCGTCCGGGTCGGTTTGATCGGTGCTGAGGTCAGCCGCAATGAGATACGAGCGCTTGCCCTGGTCGAAGTAGTCAATCAGGCCGTCTTTTGCGGCGCGCTTGCGCATGCGTTGAAGATTCTCGGGATAGACGCCCGTCCAGAACAATGTGAAATCGCCAATGTGGCGATGAATGGACCGCGTTTTCTCTTCCTCGTCGGCGTCAATGCCCAGCTTTGCCTTGGTGAGCAATTCGGCAACGTTTTCCACGCCGCGTTTGCTGCCGTCGGTCATCAAATTGATCCGCTCGACGTGGATGAAATCGGTGAGCAGATCGGTGAGGTAGTCCAGCAGGCGCGTGTTGCCCAGGCCAACTTCTTCCTGAAAACACGATTCCACCAGTCCCGCGAACCAGCGGTGCAACGGATGTTCGTGGGGTAGCTCCTGCACGGTAATCGACCTCCCAAGGCGAAAGGTGTCTCAAATACAAAGCGAGACCGTTCGGTGCAGTCGAAGGTCTCATACCACTATTTCTATCGTAGGATTTGATGAAGGCTCAGTAAAGAAATCGCTTCGAAAAGCACGTTATCGCCGCTTTATCGGGCAGATTTCGCGCCGCGGAATAATTCATTACCATCCCCTGCGATGAAAACCAGTGCCCTGCGATACGACCTACCTTCGGACCTCATCGCTCAATCACCTGCCGAGCCGCGCGATGCGTCGCGACTAATGGTGATCGACCGTCAACGCGGTACGTGGACGCACCACGTCTTTCGCGACATCGTCCAGTTCCTGCAGCCGAACGATCTAATGGTCGTCAACAACACACGCGTCATCCCCGCCAAATTTGCCGCGCAGCGCACAACCGGCGCGACGGTAGGGGGGCTATTCCTTCGCGAATTGGAAGTGGGGCGTTGGGAAATTCTGGCGGGAAACACCAAACGTGTCGCCGACGGCGAGTGGTTAAACGTTATCGGCGACGAGCGGCGCATGCGCATCACCGAACGCGGCGAGCGGGGGCGGTGCATCGTCGAGATCGATCCGCCGAGTCCGGCGCTCGAGGTTCTGGACGCCGTCGGCGCGACGCCGCTGCCGCCATATATCGAACGACCAGCGGCCACGACAAGCGCAGCCGACGCGTCCGACAGGGCGAGCTATCAGACGATATTCGCGAACACACCGGGAGCCGTCGCGGCCCCAACGGCGGGCTTGCACTTCACAGATTCCGTATTGAATGGGTTGACCGCCAAAGGCGTCGATCGCGCCGAAGTGACGCTGCATGTCGGCACCGGCACCTTCGCGCCGGTGACGGTGGACGATCTGGCCGAGCACACGATGCATTCGGAGTGGTACGACTTGCCCGGCGAAACGGCAACGCAACTGACCAACACCAAACGCAGCAACGGTCGCATCGTCGCCATCGGAACGACGTCGGTGCGCGTGCTCGAATCGGTTGAGAAAGGCCCCGCTGATGCCGCGAACGGTTGGACCAACCTGCTGATCTATCCGCCGTACGAATTTAAAAATACCGACGTGCTACTGACGAACTTCCATTTGCCCGAAAGCACGTTGCTTGCGCTAGTGTCAGCATTTGCCGGTTACGATCTTATTATGGAGGCGTATCGCGCGGCAGTGGCCGAGCGTTATCGATTCTTTAGTTATGGCGACGCGATGTTGATCGTTTAAAGCGGAACCGGTTTACGGGCAGGCGATCGACTCGGTTATCCACTGCGCGATCCAACCGTTGTATTGCGGCGATTTGTCGGATGCGACATCGATGATCATCATGCGATGATCCCGCGGGTTGGGAAGCACCACCACTTTAAAATCCCTGGTGCCGTAACCGCGACCGTCCAGATACCAGTAGGTCCCGTTCGTGGAACAGTTGGTCAACCGACCGTCAGGCGGGCCGAATTGTGATAGGACCGGCGACGTTGGATCGGATGCGTCGCGCAACATGCTGACACTGACCGTCACGGTACCGGTTTCTGCAGACGAACCGGTAAACGTGGTCGATTCGAGGCCGGTGACATCGAGCGTGCGTCGAACCCAGTCGGACAGCGACATATCCTTCGCTTCGGTTTCCCAATTAAAGCCCGTTGGCAAATCGATCGAAATCGACCAATCCTCAAGGTTGACCGTGCGCTCGGTCTTCCATTCGGGCATGCTGGAATCGGCGATTTGCAATTGCGCGAGCGCCAGCGTTCCAACAAAGGCAATTGCCATGCATCCGACGGCCCAGCCGGGGCGTGCGGGTTTCTCTCGGGTATAGGCTTTCCACATATCCAAAAGCCTAGGTGGGAACCGAGTCTGCCGCAACCATCGTTGGCATCAGACATCGCCAAAGCAATAGAAAAGGCCCCTGTCGCCGAAAAGCAACAGGGGCCTGAAAGGAACACTCTAGAAACGCCCGCCGATCGCAGCCGGGCGAATGTGACGGTTAGCCGGCCATGATCGCTGCGACCATACCCGGAATGTCGCCCATATCGAGCGTACCGCTACCATCGTAGTCACCGTGGCAGTTGTAGTAGGTCGTCGTACCGTTGATCAAGCCGTCGACCAAAGCGTCGATATCGAGACCGTTGACGAAACCGTCACCGTTGAGGTCGCCATCGGGTGCCGTCTCCGGCTCACCGCAACCACACGTACCCGGTTCGATCTTGTTCGGATCCAACGGGCAGTTGTCGTTGCAATCCGGCGTGCCGTCCATGTCTGAATCGTCGTCGGCAACACCACAACCGCAGTCGCCCGGCTCGATCTTATCAGGATCATTCGGACATAGGTCGTCACAGTCTGGTGTGCCGTCCATATCCGAATCGGTATCGGCAACGCCACAACCGCAATCGCCCGGTTCGATCTTGTTCGGGTCGTTGGGGCAGTTGTCGTTGCAATCCGCCGTGCCGTCCATATCCGAGTCGTCGTCGGCGATACCACAACCACATTGGCCGGGGTCGATCTTGTTCGGATCGTTCGGGCAACCATCATCACAATCGGGCGTGCCATCCATGTCTGTATCGATCGGCGTGTTCACACAACTGCCATCGACGCAGTCATCGGCGGTACACGGATCCATGTCATCGCAATCGATCGGATCGATGCACTCGACCGCATCGCAGGTAACCGTCAGGTTGCCCGTCCCGGTCGCACCGTTGTAGCCACCGACTCGGATGAGATACGAGCTGCCCGCGACTACGTTTGCTTCAACAACGGTGGTATTGCCGCCACAACCCGTGACATCATCCTGACAGGCCAGAATGTTCGATGCCGGGCAGGCGCAACCATCGTAGATTGCCAGCTTGGTGTCATACGTAGCATCGTCGCAAGTCGAGACGGTTAGCAAGCCCGTGCAGGCGGCGGTGTAACAATACCAGATATCCGAACCGACCTGCGTGTCGCTGAACTTGACGCATGTGCCGGCTTCGTCTGGGCCATCGGTCGTCGCACCGATCGTGCTAAAGATAGTGACGCCATTCGACAGCGGTAGGGCATCGGCGCAGTTGTCGTTTTCCGGCGGACAACTGACACCACTGCAATCGGTATCGTCGCCCTGATAGGCTCCGCCACCGTTGATGCAGTCTGTTTCGGTTTGAACCGTACAGTTACCCGCGTTACAGCAGGCCCCCATCGCAGTCACCTGACAATCATCGGGGATGCCGTCATAGTTCAGATCCTGCTGGGTCTGAGCTTCGAGTTCGCAAGCGTCGATGGTGCCATCGTTGTCGCAATCATCGAAGGCCGCCTGACAGCTATCGAGCACGCCATCGGGGCGAGCGCGACTGCCACTGTCGGAGAGGAATGCTTCGAGGTTGGCGAATTCCTGCTGCGTGAACAGGTAGCTACCACCCGGGTGCAGACCTGCTGTCGTCAGGAAGTTCTCGATGTAACCACGCGACAGGCCGCGAATATTCGGGCCAGGGAAACCGGCACCGCCGGTTCCATCGGCCGCGTGACACGATACACAAGGCTGGCCGGAATAGAACGTAGCACCGGTCGCAGGATCACCCAACGGGCCACCGTCGCAATCGAGCGATGGATCGGCAGCGAGTTCACAAGAGTCGATCTGACCGTTTCCGTCGCAATCGAGCAGCGGGTCATTCGCGATGTCGCACGAGTCGGGGATACAGTTTCCGTTGCAATCCGGATCGGTGCCTTGAGCCATATCGATGACGTCTTCGACACCGTTGTTGTTGCAGTCTTCGGTCGGTGCACTGGTGCCTTCGTTGTCGATGATCAGCGACCAGCTATTAAGTGTACCAGTGTCTTGACCGACGTTATCGCTGACGCTCAACGTCCAATCACCTTGCTTGTCCATGCCGTCGAATGCCGAAAGCGCTTCCGAAGGCGTGTAGCTCGGAGGCGACGTTACAAGTGAACTTCCACCTGCCAGATTAATCGACCCTAACGAACCTCCGGCACCTTCATCATCAACGATGACGTCGTATCCGTTGTCGTTGATATTGTTTTGCGGACTACGCAGCAATACCGTTGTTCCATTGTGCGTCAAACCGATGATCAAGTCGCCGTTGTAGGTATGGCTGATATCCAAACCAACATTGACGTCGAGAATCGTACCGGAATCGGGCACGGTAAAGGTCGACGTGATTCCAGTCGCATCTTCATCAGGAATCGCAATGCCGGCGGTTACCGGATAGGTCTTCGTCTCCGGTGTGCCGCCTCCAGTCATCGGCATTTCGCACTCATCCGGCGTGCCATTTTCGTTGCAATCTGGGCTATCGCCGTTGGCGATATCGTCGTCATCAGGCGTACCGTTGTTGTTGCAGTCCGTGATTTCGTTCATACATGTGGCCGAACAACCGTCACCCGACGTGTTGTTTCCGTCGTCGCATTGCTCGCCCGGGTCGATGGTGCCGTTGCCACAGTCGCTGCACGGCGCGCCGTCATTCGTAATGGTCATCGTACCGGTGCCCGAGTCGTTTGTGTTCCATCCGCCGAGACGAATGAGGTAACACTGTCCAGCAGTCACCGGCACCGTGAGTTCGGACCGGTATGCAGCAGGCGCACTGCCGGGGCAGCCATCGTCGTTACAACCCAAGCGATCGGCTTCGCCCGGTGTGCATGCACAGGTTTCGTAAATCACGAGGTCGGTGTCGTAATCCGAACCGCACAATGTCACCGTTAGGTTGCCGTCGCACTGAGCGTTATACGTCCACCAAATGTCGTTGTATGTCTGACCACCGTCGCCCGAGACAGTACAATCGGCCGGGTGTGCGACGCCGTCCGTGGTTGCACCCGTTGTGTCAATGTCATAGGTGCCGTCCACAATTGGAGGTGCATTCGCACAGTCGTCGGCCCCCGGAACATTTTCCGAGACACAATTTTGATCGCAGCCATCGCCATCGACGAGATTGCCGTCGTCGCATTCTTCGCCTAACTCGACGATGCCGTTTCCGCATTCTGCGACTTCGTTCTGGCAGGTCGACGAACAGCCGTCACCATTGTTGGTATTGCCGTCGTCACACTGTTCGCCACTTTCGATGACACTATTACCGCATACCGGTGGAGGTCCTGCTTCGATGATGCGATAAATAGTGCCCGCGTAAGAGATGACGTAAAGCTCGCCATTGGCATCCTCACCGAAAGCGACCGGCGAACTGAGCGAGCCGGGGATACCGTCATTGATATCTGCCGTAACGTCTTGTTGATCCGAAATCGTGCTGCCGTCGTAGCGGAAGGTGCGAACGTAGTCGGCACAGAAATCGGCATAGAAGTATGTGCCGTTAAGCCACGGGATCGCGCAACCACGGTAAACGTATCCGCCGACTACTGTACAGGTACCTTCGCTGTACGTGACGTAGTCAAAAATCGGATCGGTGTAGCCACCCGCATTCGGGTCGCACCCGCGGTCGGTAGCCGGCGCTTCGATGAAGCCTTCGCGACAATCCCAACCGTAGTTTTGGCCGCCGGTGCTGCCGGCTGCTTGGAAGTCGATTTCTTCGCGGCTCCCTTGGCCGACGTCACCGATGTACATGTCGCCGGTGAGACGGTCGAAGCTGAAGCGCCACGGGTTACGCATACCCTTGGCCCAAACTTCCGGCAGAAACGAACCACCCGGATTATCCGGCGGGATGTAACTGCTACCGGGGCTATCGACATCGAGTCGCAAGATCTTACCGAGAAGCGAGCCATCATCCTGAGCGCGCTCATTCGGGTCGTCGGCGCTGCCGCCATCACCCATCGGCACGTAGAGATAGCCATCGATCGGCGAGAATGCGATGCCGCCGGCATTGTGGTTGCTGAAGTCCTGAGCGATCGTCTTCAACGTCACCTTGCTGCCGGCATCCGCGATATCCGGGTTGGCCGAAACCGTGTACTGGTTGATCTCGGTATTGCCCGACAGATTGGTCTGGTTGATGTAGAAGCGACCGTTGCTGGAGTAGTTCGGATGGAATGCTAAACCGAGCAAGCCGCGTTCGCCGGACGTCGTCGTTTGACTCGAGATATCGAGGAACGGCGTGCCGTTTACGGTCTGCGTGTTCAGGTTGTAGATCAGAATCTGACCGGGCTGAGTTGCGATGAACAATCGATTCGTATCGCCCGGCGGAGCGACAGCGGCGACCGGTCGATCGAGGCCGCTCGCAATCAATTCGGCGGTGATGTTACCGCTGGTGAAGTTCTGACATTCGTCCGGTACGCCGTCATTGTTACAGTCTTGGCTGGTGCCGTTGGCGATATCGATGCTGTCTTCGGTGCCGTTTGGCTGACAGTCCTGCGGCCCGACTTCGGGGCCCTGGACCGCTGCAGTCACCGATCCTGGAGAACCAGCACGCCACAAATCCAAAGTTGCGTCCGGATTGGTCGCAGCGGGCGCGCGGTTGGCATCGAAGCGGAAGTTGTACATCGTGCCCCAAAGCAATGCGTTGGAGTTCAATCCGATGTCCGTCATCGTCCATTCGACGGCGCCACCGTTCTTAACACCGTTCCAGTCGGTGCCGTCTCGCGACGTACCTTGGTCGGTGATCGTGGCGCTCGTTTGACCGTCACCACTGTGATAGAAGACATCGTGGAAGCCAATATTCGTAATCGTTGCGGAAGGATCAACCGGTACGCTGAAACCATCCATCGCGCGATCGCTGTTGAGGTTTTGTACGGCATACTCGTAATGCCACGTGCCATCGCCGTTGTCGGATGCTTTCGACGCGACGATGAACAATTGATTGCCCGAAACCAATACGTCGGTTTCGGTTACAGTCGGATCGAGGTCTTGCCAAATGCGAATACCCGCTTGCTCGCGCTGCGTGCTTCCGGTGAGCGAAAAGCTGTATTCGTTGGTGCCCGACGCACTCACCGAGATCGGGCGATATGACGCGTTGTTCGCCCAGTTCCCGGAAGAGGAATCCTCGGGGTGCACGTAGTGACCTTCGACGAAGTATTGAGCACCGGAATTGAGCGTCGGGTCAATATCGTCGTGTCGAACCTGCAAACGGCGTGAGGTACTGCCCGTGGTACCGGGATTGGTACCGCAAACATAGTTACCCGACGTCGGATCGACGCGGAACTTCGGTCGAATATTTCCTTGGCTGTTGTTCAGCGTGGCACCGTAAGGATCACCACAGCCGGGGGCCATCGAATTGGAAGGCGAGCCAGTGCAACCGCAACCGCATTCGTCGGTCCATGCGACCGAAAAACCGTGTTTTAGCCACGACTGACCGATGTGCTCTAGGCGGCCATCCATATAGCGGAAACAGTTTTGGCCGATGACGGGGTGGATCGTGCCGCAGCCGCTTTGCCACGTCATCGAAACGTCACCGATATTGCAGGATTCGGTACCGACCGAGAAGGTATCAATCCATACACCGTCGACTTGTTGGCTGGAAGGATTGGAAACGCTCGGATACAGATCGCCAACGATGACGTCGGCACCGCTGGCCGCATTACAGTTAGTACCGTTGTTGCCGCCGCGCGGCGCGCCCAACAACACCGGACGGCCGGGATCGTCACCGCCGGTCCAATTAAGACTGAAACGACTGTGCATGTAACCGAATGACGCGTCGGCCATTGAATTCAGACCGAGTTGTGTTGCCAAATGCTTGGATGGAATCAGATCGCCGCCCTCGATAATTAGTGCGTTGGCCGCACCATCGACGACAGGACGAACTGCGCGAACGTTGAATACCGTGTTGCCGGTTGACGGATCAACGATTTCGAGACCATCGATCGAGCTGCCGCCATTCAAGCGCACACTCAGGTCTTGAAACCGGATCGTTTGGCCTGATTTGCGATTCGTAAACGAAATACCGGCGGTGTGCAGAACTTCGCCGCCACTGGTGTTTGCGATTCCAGAGCCGGAGGACGTGAGCGCCACGCTGGGGGCCGCCAATACGTCGAGTCGCACCATGCCTTGGCCGGGCGCGCTACCGTCGACAACGACTTCCAATGCGTTGGCATCGAGCGAAGCCGTATCGATGTAGAGATGCGTACGACCTGATGACACACCCCATTGAGTTTCTGCCGAAGCAAGATTGCTAACGGTACAAATAGTTAGAGCGATCACGCTCAAGAAAATTCGTTGAGACACACCCAACCTCCCTGAAAAATGAGTTTTCCGGGCTAGATTTAAGAGAAAGAATCCACCCCGTCTGATTGCGTCGTCTGCAGACAGTTTTGCGAGGCCGACAGGACTGCCGGTTGTGTCTGCATCCCCATATTTCGTTCAACAAAATCCCCGTGCGCAGGGGCCTTGCCGTAACGCGAATAGTAATTATCACCCGAATGGGTGATAAAAGGCAAGTTAATATCTCGCAAATCCGGAAACATCAAAGAATTATGGTCCCACCCGACGATCTGCTGTATCCGAAAATCTCGCTTATACTCGTTCGCCATGAACCATTTACCGTCAGTCAACCGTTCCTCGAGCCATTCGTGGGTGTGCCTCATTCCCTTATTGGCCGGTCTCGTTTTCACCGGCTGTATCGCACCTTCGCCGGGAACCGAGCTAAAACGCCGCGGTGACGAAATCGTCGTCTGCGGCCGCCTGTTCCACACGGGCACGCCCGTCGTGCTTTGGACCGCCCCGTTTGGTTACGACGCTTATCGTGCGGAAAAGCGATTTGGCGATCCGACCTCTAAGAAAGCAAAGGCCAATGACGGGCCAACCGGTCAACGCTACGGCACGATCCGCAAACATATTCCCGACGAACTGAAGGCAACCGTGCGGGATCGCGGCTGGAAGCTGGAGGAGTTACAGGATCAGGTCGACCTGTTCGTTATTCACTACGACGTCTGTGGAACATCGCGACGGTGTTTCAAAGTGCTGCATGATTTGCGCGGGTTGAGCGTGCATTTCATGCTCGATGTGGACGGTACGATCTATCAATCGCTCGATTTAAAGGAACGCGCGTACCACGCCGGAAAATACAACGACCGAAGCGTGGGTATCGAAATCGCCAATATGGGCGCGTACGCGGATCAGGCGAAATTGAATAAGTGGTATCAGACCCAACCGAACGGTACGGTTATCTTCAACCCACCGTTAACAAATGGCGCAACTGGTATCATGACGCCGGATTTTGTTGCCCAACCCTCGCGTCACGGCTTGATCGTCGGCAAAGCCAACGGTACGCGTTTGCACCAGTACGATTACACCGAGAAACAATATCGTGCACTGGAAAGACTAACGGCTACGCTCTCGCGAGTGCTGCCAAAAATCAAACTCAACGTGCCACGTGATGCCGATGGCAACGTCCGGACGAATGCGATGACGACCGAAGAGCTAGCCGAATTTAGCGGCCTCGTCGGCCATCACCATCTCACCAAACGCAAAATCGATCCCGGCCCGGCGTTCGATTGGGACCGGGTGATCAACAAAGCCCGGCACCTGAATTAGGCGCATTTTCGAATTACCCGTCCAAATTTCGGTGGCGGCGGTAATCGCGTAGACCTAAATTGATGACATGCCTGCCGCGACGCAAATCAATACGTCGTTCGATCGTCTAAGCCGCGCCGAGATGGCCCGAGCGGTCCGACGTTGCGCGACCTATTACGACCACGCCTTTTTTTACGCGGTCAAATCGACGGGCATCTTCTGTTTACCCTCATGTTCGTCGCGAAATCCACGTGGCGAGAATCTTGCCTTTTTCCCAACGGCTCAAGCGGCAGCTCAAGAGGGCTATCGACCGTGTAAACGCTGCTTGCCTACGAACAAGCGCGATTCATACCCAGCGTGGATCGATTGCTTATTCACGGCGATAATGTCAGACAGCAAACGTCGATGGACCGATGACGAGTTACGCACCGGCGGCTTCGAACCGGTTAAGGTGCGTCGTTGGTTTGACGCGCATTGCGGCATGACGTTTCAAACATTCCATCGCCGCTATCGGTTGGCGTTGGCAACGCAAATGCTTTGCAAGGGAGGCACCATGAATGAAGCCATCGCAACAACAGCTTATCGATCCGAAAGCGCCTTCCGAGACGCCGTCGTGAAAACCTATGGCGTAACACCGACGGCGATGAAATCGGCGCAGGCCCTCGTCGCGACCGAAGTAGACTCACCGGTAGGGCGCCTGATGATCGCCGCCAACGACACGCACCTGTGCGGGCTGTCGTTTCTCGATCGTCGCCCGTTGGCGGTCGGCATGGTGGAATTGGGTGGCGTTGTGAAGTCGCCGGTGTCCAAAGGCAATAATGACGTGGTTGAGATTGCCGCAGCGCAACTCGACGAATTCTTCGCGGGTAAGCGCCAAACGTTTGACGTTCCGCTGCAACTCAGCGGAACCGCTTTTCAACGGCACGTTTGGGAAACCTTACTCACGATTCCCTATGGCGACACAATAAGCTATGGAGAGTTGGCGGAGATGATCGACAAACCCAATGCGTATCGCGCCGTCGGCAACGCCAACGGTGCCAATCGCATCGCGATTATCATTCCTTGCCATCGTGTGATTGCAGCAGGCGGCAAATTGGGTGGGTACGGCGGTGCGCTCTGGCGCAAACAAGCCTTACTCGATCTCGAACAGAATCACGCGTAAAGCGGCAACTTAGCTCGGGTTGCTTTGAAGCTGCTTGATCGCGTCGATCCCGGGCGTGAGCAAGTCGCTTTGTTCCTTGCCTTCCGTTGCCGCTTTCAATAATTCGTAAGCCTTATCTTTCTCAGCTTGGCGATTGGCGAGTTCGGTTAGCAAGTTGGCTCGCAAGATATGTACGGCGGCTTGGCCGAACTGGATTTGCCAAACTGAATCGGCACCACGAATCGACTTGCCATCAGCTTGCGTTTGGCCGCGCTTAACTTGCGTTTCAGCCTGCTGGTATAAGCGCTCCGCATCGGTGAGCGCCGTAAGTGCCTGACCTCGCCACATTTCAATGCGTTCGCTGTATTCGTTTGAAAGTTCCGTTTCCGTCAGCTTAGCGACCTCGTTGATCAGATTTTGCAGGCGCAACGCTAAATCGATCTGTGCGGAATAAACGGCAGCGCGTTGATAAGCCGTGTCGCCGGCCAGTGCACGAAGCGTGCCTTCCAAATCGCCGTCGGTACTGATCATCTGATTCAGTTCGGCAGCGGGTGATTCGGCAGGAGCGTCGGAGACGGTCAGAGCAGTCTTCCAACTGTTGACGTTAATCGCCCCCTTGCTAGCCAAACTTAGGGCTTGCTGAAACGAATCGAGTGCTTTGTCGAAAGCCTTGCTCGCTTCGGCTTGCTTTGCTTGCGAAGCCTCTACCAATGACTGGATTTCGTTCGCGACCTGTTCGACTTCTTCGGCTGCTTGCGCCGCAACGGCATCGCTACCGGCGGCCGTCGTTTCATAGTGCTGCTTTTGTTCCGTCAGGGCGGTCTTTTTCGCATCCAACACGAGCAATTGCTCGCGCAGGTTGTTGGCCATGCTTTCCAACGACAGCAAGCCGATGGTGGGTGTGCCGCCGCGGTATTCGATGTCTTCAATTGAATCGAGTCCAGTGATCACAACTTCGGCATCGTTCAATGTACCGAAGCGCAACGCCTCGGCCTTGGCTTCGGCCTCACGGGCACCGGCGGCGAGTTGAGCGTATGAACTGTTATTGCCGTGAATGGGCTGTCGTTTTGCCTGCATGTCGGCCATCTGCAAACGATTGCTGCGGGCCGTGGATTCAAGCGTTTCGATCCGCTGGTTGTAATCGGCGATCGTGGCTTGCAGGCTCGCAAGCTGCGTTCCGATTTCAACGGCTTGATCTTCGGTTTCGCGAATGCGTTCATCCATGCTTGCGACGATGCCGTCGTTCGACATGGCCTTACTGGCAATCGCATTATTGATCGAGCGATCCGTTCTGTAGTCGCGCAGATAAGAAACGAGTTGATCGGCACGCTTGAGCGGCCGACTGGCTTGCCATTGCAGATATTCGCCGCGGCTTTTCTCGAGCCGACCTTCAACGTAATACAACAACGCCGTGGCGCGATTGCTGGCGATATCGGCGGGGCCCGTGTGCGATCGCAATTCGTTGACGGCGCTTTTCGCCTTGCTCAATGTACGCTCGATTTCCTGCGTAATGGACTTGATGTTTCCGGTGTTGGGCATGCCGACGGCAATCTGCTTGTCGTCGATCGTCGTGCCGCGATCGCGGTCGCGCTGTTCGACCTGTTGCAGCGACATGGTTGCCGCTTGCAGCTTGGACTTTGCCTCTGCGGAAATCTCAAGTTTGACATCCGTCGCAACATCGGCGGGCGTGCTGCCGGCGACTTGCAAGCGGGCCAGACTTTCGTCGAGATTCATGACAGCGCGGCGAACGGTTTGAATCCCGTTCAGCGTTTTGGCATTGTTCGCGCTGCGGTCGTCTTGCAGAATACCGATGTAAAAAGGCGTGCCGATGATGGCGCCGACCACCACGATGGCCAGGAAAACGCCGAACATACCGCCCATTTTCGATGAGGCTTGTCGCGCCACGGGAAGGCTCCTTCTTGCGGATACGCTTCGCTGGAAAGCTGTTTGCAAAGGCAGGCTGGCAGCCGCGTGCGGTGCGGCTGACCGGTGCGGCAACGCCGCGTAGACACTATATTTACCGCAAAAATTGCCCCAAAGTCAACGGAAGGGGGGCGGTGGGGCGGTAATACGCACGAGCATCGTCGCCCCGACCACTCGTGGCAAGGGCCGCGTCGGTAAGCTCGTTACTTTTTCGCCGTTTTCGCTTGGTTATCGGCGTCTTCCATGGCACTCGTCGCCATTCTCACAGCCTGCGGCGACCAACTGAGCACGACGTACTGATCCGTCACCGTTAGGGCGGGCCCAAGGAATCCAAACTGCAAATACCAAACTTCGTCCTCGCGTTGCACCTTGACGCGCAGAAGCTTGCTCGGATTGCGCTTGGCTCGTTGATCCAGATATTGGCCCCAAGCGCTCAAAATGGCAGACAGCGATGATCGGACCGCCTCGGCGTCTTTGATCTCAATTGAAATGGTCAGGGCGAACGGTACGTCGAACGGATGCACCGGGTAGTCGAAGATCAACATGTGCTCTCCGAGGTTGTCGATTAGCAGGGCACTTAGGTCGAGCCCGCTTTCGGCTTCGAGGCCCTGCCAAATGCGTTCCCACTGTTCCATCCTCCGCTCGGCACCAGAAGCCAACCAAGCCCGCGGAACGCTTTCGACCAACCACCGTGTGGGCAAGTTCAAAATGGCGTAATGCCGAGCCTCTAGCGGAACCTGATTCAGGTGCTTGTCCGGGTATTCTTTGGGATTGCTGTACTTGCGGATCTCGTCGGTGCCGTTGGCCTCGAAACATCGCGACCAATACAGCGCCTTTCCATCGAGACCGATGGTCCATAAGTCGCGCGAGATATGGGTGGCCCCCAACTCGGCCAGCACCCGGTCGACGCGTTCGCGCGAAATCTCACCCAACCGGCGCTTGAGCGGATCGAACCCAATGAACCATGTTGCCAGTGCCGAATCGCGACTGATCTTCTGCTGGGCCTGAATAAACCACGGATCGTTCGCCAGGCTCAGCTTCTTGTCGCGCTGCGTTTTGGCAACGGCGGCAAAGCTGTTTTCACCGAAGCCGATGACGAAATAATCACCAACCAAGCCCCATTCGCAACACGCCCAACGCGGCAGCCTTTTGTCGCGCAGGCGTTGATAGGCGAACCCTTCGGCCTTGAGGTCTTCGAGTTCGGCGATGTCGGCGTTGGTATAACGAGCCACAACGCGATTCAGGTTTTCAACCACTGGCGCGTTCTTGCCGTCGGTCTTTAGTATGACGGCAGCTTCGAGATGACCGAGTCGCAATGAGGTCGATTCGGGTTCACCGGGCCGCGGCGTCGCCGCAGTCTTCACCTGACGGCTGGATGCATCGATCGCGACCAACGCGTGTTCGTATTGCCCGAGCAACGGCAGCGCGATGGCGATGTCGGCAAAGACCTGACCTTCGTCGGGAATAAGACCGCCGAATTTCAGAAAGCCGACTACTTGCTGAATAGTTGCGCCCGCCGGCTTGCCTGTCGCCGCTTCGTTCTCGAGCGCCGAATAGGGCACTGCCATATAGGCAATCAAGGAGCGTGCCGGCACCAGCCGCGCGATCTTCATCGGCGTGACCGGATTGGGTTTCGTCGTGGGTTCGTCGGCCGCAATGAGCGTACGCGACGGCGCGTAATCGATACTGGCAGTCAAAAACACGGCCAGCATCAATAAGCAAACAAATCGGCGTGGGTGGGTTGGTTTCGATCGATACATTGCTTGGGAATTGTAATCGCTAACGGCACCGACCACATGGCGCATGAAAAAGGCCCGCAGCAAAAGTGCTGTGGGCCTTTTTTTTGATTCGTTGTTTTGGACGGAAGGGCTCTGTTACCAGAAGCTTCGTCGGCGGCCCGCTTTCTTGGCGGGAGCTGCCGAGGCAGTGGCGGCGGCCGGCGTTTGCTGAGCACGCAACTGATCGGCCTTGTGCTGTTTTTGAGCTTCCATAATCAGCTTTTCGACGCGCGTCATGTCGCGGCGCTGTTCCGGCGTCATATGCTTGGCGAGTTCATGATGAAGCCGCTTGGTCATGTCTAAGGCAACATTCAGCGGCATCGGCGACGAATGCATCATGGTCGGTAACACTCCCTGTGTTAAACGCGCTTACGCGGTTCTTCGTACCTTGAGCTAGCAAGTTGCCTTTGACGAAGCTTTCTCAACGTCAATTGCGCTGTTGGCCATTAAATTTCCCCGAGAGGGGAACCAACAACAGGCAACTTCTTGGCATCCATTCCTGTAATCGGCTCGGCATGTGGGTACCGAACTCGTACCATTCTTTCCCGGAGATTCGCGTTGGCAAAATCTCACACCCGCTAATGTTTTAGCTGGCTGTTGACGCCTTGTCAATTTGAAAGTGCATTTTCTTTTCGGCAATAAACTCAACTGGGTAACGAAGTTACGTACACCGATCGAGCGCCTTATATTCCGGGACGCGCCCGAAATCATGCACTTTGCAGATCACAAAATTTTGCGACCCGGACGTGCGTCGCGTCGTATTGAATTTGATGATTTTGTTGCTAGACCCGACTACCTCGAACATCCGAATATCCTATCATTGAGAAGTTGGAACATCGGGTAGGAAGTTTGAAGATGGCAACCGACGTAACAAAGGAAGCTCGCCTCGCCAGTTCGACGCCTAGGCTCTACACTAAATTGATGGACCCCGGAGAGGCAAAATCGGACGCGCAACAGGCTGCGGCACAGGCGGATACGCCGACCGAGACGAGCCTGTGGCAACGGCTTCGTCGTCCGATTGTCGAGAAGATTTTGCACCTCGATGATACGCCACACCGAATTGCGCTCGGGGTGTTTCTGGGGTTTGTGGTCGGCTGGACGCCGTTGATGGGGGCCCAAATCGTCCTCTATTTGGCCGCTGCCTACCTGTTTCGAGCCAATCGCGCGTCGGGCATACCGCCCGTCCTGCTGACCAATCCGATCACCGCCTTACCCATTTACGTGCTCAACTGGCGTATCGGTCAGTGGCTGCTCAATCCTGGCGGGATCAGTGAAGCCGCCCGCGAAAAGAAAGCAGCCGCCCTGACGGCTTTTGTTGAAAAATTCAACATGTCCGAGGTGTTTACGGCGTCGTTTTGGGATCGTTTTGGCGACGCTTTTGGCACGTTTGGCCAAGAGCTATTCTTTGGCTGCCTGGTCGTCGGGACCGTCTGCGGCTTGGTCGGTTACATCGCAACGTATTACGGCGTGGTCGCCTATCGCCGCCGCCGCGCTTCCAAACAAGCCCAGCAAGAAGAACTCTCTGCAAACGCCGGCGACCTGGCGGCGTGATCGCTTTCACAAAGGTAACCCAGAGCAAGGATCAAATGCGTGCGTGGCCGGAAGCAGCGGAAATCTGCATTTGAGGCACCCAGCGAGGCCATTTTCGGCACCCCACCCATATAGTCCCATAAGATATGTTATGTTGCATTGAGCGTTGATCGCGGCGAGGGGGCCTAGAGCCCGCTAATCTGCCATCAAGCGTCCGATCACCGTAGCGATCTGGCTGTTCTGGGCTTCTTGATACTTCCCCGTCGCTGGGCCCGCGTAACCGGTGTAAACCGCCTCGACATTGTTGTTTCGGTCCACAAAGATCATCGTCGGGTACGACTTCAACTCGTCGATCAGTTGCACCTGATCGGCCACGCGTTCGCGGTCAGCCTTGCCAGCTACCAATAGCGGATACGTGAGGTTATGTCGGTCGCGAAACCTCCGGACTTGCTGCGCGTCGCGTTTGAAATTGCCGGTGACTTCAAACATCAGGCTGATGACAACCAAGCCGTCACCCTGGTGCTTTTGATAGAGCTTTTCCAAATGCTTGGCCGCGTCGTGGCAGTTTGGGCACCAGCTTCCCGAAATTTCGATGACGCGCGGCTTGCCCGCCCAAGCAGGATCGTCGCCGAGCGATCTCAGATTGCCGTCCAGATCGCGGAATTTGATTGACGCGAGATCCACGTTGTCGCGCGGCTTGGTTAGCTGCCACGGATCGACCGAAAGGCCGCTTTCATCGGGTTTGGCGGTCCAGGTTTCATGCCACGCGTCGCGCGACCAGAAGTCGCCTTTGAGCGTGCCGTCCGCAGTAAGAATCGCACTAAACAGAAACGCGTGCGCGCCATCAAACGATGACAGTCGCAATCGCTTACCGTCGAAGTCACCGGCGAGAAATCGATAGTCACCTGTCGTGGTCACAAACGTGCCAGTGACGATTCCGTTTTCACTTTGCGAAAACAAGCCAACAGCATCGTCGTCGGACTTTGCAAAGTTCACGCGCCACGAATACGCGAGTTTGTGGCCAGATGGTTTTCGCGTCGCCGGCGGAAATCGATACTCGACGTTAGGCGTTGCCGTGAATGGCAATTCAGATTGTTTATCCGGGCCTGTCGTTTTAAACCAGCGACCGGCGTAAGTGCCGTCGTCCTGCTTTAAGGCGGTGATATGCGCGTCGTAATGCGGAAAGGAAATGTGCATGCGGGCGTTGTCGAACTCGACGCCTTGCAATTGCACGGTTTCTTCGCCGTTTAGGATGAGGGCGGTCCAACCATCTGCACCGTTCGGTTGAATCAACATAAGATTGAACGGCAACGCCCCGCCGGGAGATTTCAAAATACATCGAAACGGCAAGCGACGTATGCCCGTTGCCGGAGGTACTGATGGTTGGATGGGCGTTTCTTCGGCATTTGCTGGCGCTAGGACGATACACATCGCAAATACAATCGAAGCGAAACGGCCCGCAGCACGATTAGTTAGTATTTGATTTACCATGCGGCACATTTTAAAAAGCCGAGATGCCGACGCAAATCGCAGATGATGCAAGATGCCTTGCGAGCGACTAACCTTTTGATATGCGAAACGACGCGATTACGCCCGACCTACTGATTTCCGCCTATGCCCAAGGGGCGTTTCCGATGGGCATGGAGGACGGTCGCATCGCGTGGTTCTCGCCCGATCCACGCGCGATTTTGCCGCTCGATGCGTTTCATGCTTCGAAGACGTTGATGCAAACGGTTCGCAGCGAGCGTTTCGAATTGCGCGTAAATGGCGACTTTCGAAAGGTAATGGAAGCGTGTGCCGACCGACGCGAAGGCACGTGGATCAGCGATCAAATCCTCGATGTTTACTGCGAACTGCACGAATACGGCTTGGCCCACAGCGTGGAGGCGTATCGTGATAACAAACTCGTCGGCGGGCTATATGGTGTGGCGTTACGCGGTGCGTTTTTTGGCGAGAGCATGTTTCATCGTCAACGCGATGCAAGCAAAGTCGCGCTGGTCGGCTTAGTGCATTTGATGCGACGGCAAGGTTTCACTTTGCTAGATGTGCAGTTTCAAACGCCCCATCTCAAGCGCTTCGGCACGATCGAAATCACGCGCGAGGCGTATCTCGATCGACTGGAAAAGGCGCTACAATTGGAATGTTCGTTTGTGCCGGAAGACGGTTGATAAACGTTTAAACGTCAAAAAGTCGAAACGTCAAAACAGGAGAACGTAGAAACTTTAAGCGGCTGGCTGCTGGGTATATGTGACGCCGTTGCCAGCACGTGGGCACTCTTGATTCGCGGAAAGTTACGCGACGCGCCGTCTTGATGCGCCGCTTTACTGAATGTAGCCCAGCAGCGCGAGTATCAGAATAATCGCGAAGGGCACGGCGATGAGGATAGCGGGCATCGCTTCCCAAATAACGCCGCGGTCTTCTTGGCCGGTAGATTCGTCTTTGACAGTCATAAACTTTATTTCAGGGGCGGATGCAAGGGGCGTCAAATCCCCCTATCCGTACCGCGATATCTGGCCCGACGTCCGCCTCTGGAAAATCCTGCAACCTTGCCGCCCGGCAATGCGATATATTAATACGGTTAACGATCGACCACGGCATGGGGAGGCGTGCAAGCTTCGCCGGGGTGATCTGTCCGTACGACGGTGCATGGCCAGCCCGAGTGGTTACCGTCCGATGAGTGCCCTCCTTTGATCAATCGCCCTGCTGCCACTGGTTATTTCACGTTGCGCAACCTGAGTCGCCTCGTCGTGAGTTTGGTGCTGTCGCTATGCGCCGCTAATGCGACCTATGCCGAAACGCCCCGCTCCGCCGTTCCGGCTCCGAACAAGACGCCCGCAACGGTTGAAGCCGGTCGCATTTGGTCGGACGTTAGCGGACGAATCGCCGAGGTGCTCGTGCATTACGACCTTGGCATGGAACAGGAACTCGTGCCGTTCTATCGCGACTTGTTTCGAGCGCTCGGACCAGGCGTCAAAGTACGCGTGTTGTGTACGGACGACCTGACGGCGCATCGCTTCAGCGAGGAATACGGTAGTGACGCAACGGTCGGCCGCCGCGTGGTGGAAGTCATAAACGTGGGCATGTCACTATCGCTTTGGTCGCGAGATCGCACGATTGCGCGGCGCAACGCAAAAGACTATTCGACAGCGCCGGTGTTCGTGCCGTCGGTCAATCCATTCTACGAATTCGAAAAGCAAAACGAACTGCATCGGCGGACGAAGGCGGAACGCACGTCGTCGATTCGGCGAGTGCGCTTTTAAGCAAAGGCTCTTTGCGCCGTCGTGAAGATTGTCTGACAGGTCCTTGATGTTGACGGTGGAACCCGCCCCTACGCCGTAGCTCGCATGTCATCTGGCTTGGTCATGAATTCACGTTGTTCGTCGGTAGGTTCGGTGCCGCATTCTGGGCAGCGCGTGGGCGTCATGCAAAGGTCGTAGCCGCAGTTGAGGCAGGCGGAGGTTATCGCCGCTCTCTTAATGATCTGATGTCGGGCAACGGGAAGGGCTAGCAGCAATACGATGAAGAAAGCCATAAATAAAAGCGAGCCTTGAATGCAGGTTGCAATGAATGTTGGCAGGAAAGCTGGCTCATTCGTCGGGCTAGTTGTCGCAAAATCATCCCACTTCGTCAGAATTGGGATTGCGTCGCGACCGCAAAGTTCGTCGGTGATGCGGAGTGTGATCGCGCCGAGAATAATGTCCAGGCCGAACCCAAAAACAACAAACAAGGAGATCGCACGAACGACAAGAACATAGATCACTGCGCGCCGCATAATGGGGGTGGCAATTTTGCGTCGCAATTCGGGCAAGCCAGCGAGTGCCAGCAAGAGAAGAAACATGCCGACGATTGGTATCCAGAGGCCCGCCGGATGCACCGCTTCCGAACTTGCCAGCATGTAACTGGGCCCGGCAAACATCAATACCAACAGGAAACTCAGCAACGCAACCTGCCATACGGGCGGTGCGTCATGCAGCGGCGCGTTCACGGTGTTTTCCGGCTGAAGGTCATGCATCGTTAATTGATTCTACGCCTCGTCGTCGGGCAAGTTCGCGGCGAGGTAGGCTTTTTGTTCGGGCAGGGGTTCGGTGCCGCATTCGGGACATCGATCAAGAGAACCCCGAATATCATAACCGCACTGTCGGCAGGACGTGGTGGCAACGGTACGGTCATAAAATCGCTTTTCGAAGTGATAGAATACTATTGAATACAAGAAGTATGCCTGGGCGGCACCGAGCAACAAGTGAGTCGATACAACTGATGTAGTTTCCCAAAAAGTATGCTCAAAATTGAGATAATCAGATTCAGACGTATTTGTGATCCACCCGAAAGTATGCGTACTCAACCAAACAGCGACCATACCGTTAATTGGTATACACCCGATCGGCGCGACGAATACCGTGAGCAGTGCAAGGATTAGAATTGTCGACGTGAATGCACGATCTGTGAGCCGCTGCTGCACTGCGTTGGACAAAGCGGACCTGATGATGATCGATGCGAATAACCCGACCGGGATGATGATACCGGCGGGATGGGCAAACATCGTGCGGGCCATAAGAACTGGTGGGCCGCAAAATCCTAGCAGCAGAAGTATTACGACCAGAACTACCTGACCCGCGACTGGGTGGGTTTTCTCGGTAACGACCTTCCATATTCTAAGTAACCTAAAGATTGAATCGGTTCTTGTTAACTTCTTGGGAATATTCAGATGAGTAAATATCCACGGTGGGCAGCCCCCACCCTTTCGATCCACTTTTTAACGTACGCCCCACACTTTGTGCATTTGCATCGACAGTTGCCATTCCGGGTTGTCGCGAATGAGTTGTTTGCACCACGCAAGCGTTTTCTCTTGCAGCACGTTGCCGTCGAACGCGGGTGAAATCAGTTTGTGTTTGGCGTCGACGACCGTTTTGGGAATCGCCTGACCGTAGCCGCGGACGTATTTGACCTCGTCGGCCGTGCGTTGGCGGATAGCGTGTTCGGCGACTTTGGGGCTGACGGTAACCCAATCGATGCCGTCGGGCAGTGCGATGCTGCCGTTGGTTTCGATGGCGAGTTTGTAACCGGTGGCATGGAGGGCGCGGATGAGATCGTCGTCGACCTGTAACGCAGGTTCGCCGCCGGTGAGGATGATCCAGTTCGTACCGTCGGTGTTTGCAACCGAATCGCGGGCGGAGATGGAATGGTCACGTCGACCGTTCACGTTTCCGTTTTGGTCGGCTTTGTTTTGCGCCGTAGAGGGAGGCAGATGGTCCGCAGTGCGGACCCTACCGGAAGCGCTCGCCGCATTTGTAGGGTCCGCATTGCGGACCATTTGACATACGCTCGCGTCGTCGCGTTGGGATGAAGCGGCGTCGTCTAAACATTCGGCTAAGGCCGCGATGATCTCATCGATTGTTAAGTCGCGGCCGCTGGCGAATTCGGTGTCGCAATCGAAGCCGTGCGTTTCCTTCATGCACGTTAGATTGCAACCAGTGAAGCGAAGGAACACATTCGGCGTGCCCGCGCGAACGCCTTCGCCTTGCAATGAATAGAAAATCTCATTGACGCGATAGGTCATCACAACGTGACCTCTGCGTAGCAATTTTCCGTTTCCCAAAGGACCACGCGCACCAACCGCACGCCGGTATCGGCGAGTTGTTCCGGGCCGACGACGCGCAAAAGATAGTCGGCCATGTTTTCTGCCGTTGGGTTGGCATCCATCACGAACGTCTTTTGATTGGGAATCGCTTCCATCGCGCGCAGTGCTTCGTCGTCTTCGCGATGGCAGATGAAACCATGATCCCAATGTTGCTCGATCCAACCGCCGATGCGATCTTTCAGCACGCTGAAATCGATCACGCGGCCAAGGTCGTCGAGGTGTTCCGCTTCGGCGTGGACAAACGCGACGTAATTATGGCCGTGCAGGTTGGCGCACTTGTGTTCGTGCTTCCAAACGCGATGACCGGCGCAGAATTGGAGTCGGCGGACGGCTGTGGTCATGCCGGTCGCCGCGTGCTGTCGCCGCGCTCCGCCGTGGCGTTGACCTGAATGCCGCCGCGCGCGTTAAAGGCCCCTACCACCCGTAGCCAAACCGGGTTGAGTTGTTCGAAGAGTTCGCGCGCGATTTGATCGACGAGTTGTTCGTTAAAAGCCTTTTGCTCGCGAAAGCGCCAGAGATAAAGCTTGACCGATTTGGTTTCGGCCAAATGGGCGGCGGGCACGTACTCGATGGTCAACTGACCGTAGTCGGGCTGGCCAGTGACCGGGCAATGAGCGCTGAATTCGGCACATTCGAGGCGCACGTGGATCGGGCCGCCGGTCCAGTCGATCAGATCGACGCGGTCCACAGGACGGTTGGAGGTCTGGCCGAGATGTTTAAGGTCGCTCATCGGGGTCACCATGGTTCAAACCCGCTATTCTAAACCTGAAATGGGGATTTGATAACTGCGATTGAGCGGGATATAGGGTTTATAGAGTCGTCCATCTGCTTGTCGAAGCGCAATTGAGGACAGGCAACGAGATCGAAGGTGATCAAATGCCCAACATCATCGTGAAACATGGCGATTTACTCGACGAAGTTGTGGATGTGATCGTCAGCACGGCGAACCCGAGCCTGTTGATGTCGGGCGGCGTGAACGGCGCGATTTTGATGCGTGGCGGGCACGACGTGCAGCGTGAGTTGCAAGCCCATTTGCAGCGGATAGGTCGCAAACATGTCGATCCGGCGACGGTGGTCATCACGAGCCCAGGACCGTTGGCGTGCAAGTACTTGCTGCATGCCGTGAGTATCAACGCGTTCTACGAATCGAGCGAAACGCTGATCGCGGACACGGTCGGCAACGTGTTGACTGCGGCGATGGAGTTGGAGGCCCGGTCGATCGCTATGCCTGCCTTGGCGACGGGATATGGACCGTTGACGGTTGAGGCGTTTGCGCCGGGGTTAAGGCAAGGTGTCGAGCGGTTTGATGATAAAGCGTATGTTGATTCGATTGAGATGCGGTTGGTGATATGGCGGGAGGATGATGTTGAGAAAGTGCGATCGGTGCTTGAGATAGCCGATTGAAGCTTAAACAGGCCTGTGCTGCTGTTGTGGTCGTTCGGGCAACTAATCGTTGCTCCGCTCGGCAACTGTTTGCTCTTAGTTGCCACAGCGCGGTGCCCCTACCCCTCTCCGGGGCGGGGGCACCAACAGTAGGTGTGTCAAACCTGCACAGCTACTTCGTCCACTTATCCAACCATTCGATGACCGTGTCGTGCCATTGAATGCTGTTCTGCGGCTTAAGCACCCAGTGATTCTCATCGGGGAAGTACAAAAACTTGCTCGGTACGCCACGACGCTGCAACGCGGTAAACGTCGACATGCCTTGCGTATCGACCACGCGATAATCGAGTGCGCCGTGAATCACGAGCATCGGCGTCTTCCATTTATCCACGTGATTGATTGGGTTGTGCTTGTTGTACCCTTCCGGATTTTCCCACGGCGTGCCTTCGTGATCCCATTCGGGGAACCACAACTCTTCGGTATCGAAATATGCCAACCGCTCGTCAAGATTACCGTCGTGATTGACCAAACACGTGAAGCGATCGGGCCAATTGCCGGCGATCCAGTTGATCATGAAACCGCCGAAAGATGCACCGAGCGCGGCAACTTTGTCTTTATCCATCCACTCGTAGCGCGACAACGTCGCAGCAAGGCCCTTCTGCAAGTCTTCGAACGGCTTGCCGCCCCAGTCACCGCGAATCGAATCGCAAAACGCCTGTCCGTACCCCGTCGAGCCGTGGAAATCGACCATCACCGCCGCGTAGCCTGCGCCGGCATAGGCCTGTGGATTCCAACGATAATGAAAGTGGTTACCAAACGATCCCTGCGGCCCGCCGTGAATCAAAAACGCGACGGGGTATTTCTTGCCCTCGTCAAAATTCACCGGCTTAACGACGTACGCGTGCACATCTTCGTTGTTCCAACCCTTAAACGTGAACTGCTCGTAGTCGCCCATCTCGACGCCTTCGAGCTGCTTCTTGTTGATCTCGGTCAGCGGCTTTACGTCGCTGCCGTCGGGCTTCGCCGAATACAACTCGACCGGCGACTTGAGCGTGTCCAGTCCGAACACAACCCGATCGCCCGCAACGCCGACGCTCGTGACTGTTCCCTTTTCGACCACTGTCGAAACTTCGCCAGTCTCGACATCAATCGCAAAGAGCGAACGCTGCCCAAGATTGGCCGCAATGGCGTAAAGCGTTTGGTTGTCGGCCGACCAACACAATCCGCCCGCCGAACGGTCCCATTCTTCGGCCAACACGCGTTCGCTGCCGCTGCGCCAATCGCGCAGGATGATCTTAAACCGATCCGACTCGTAACCCGGGCGCGACATCGCCAGATACGCCAGCGTTTCACCGTCGGGCGAAAATAACGGAGCCGTATCCCACGCCTTATTGGCGCGCGTTAGTCGCTCCGGTTTGCCCGCGCCGGTCGTTTGCGCCGTGTACAGGTCAAAGTTCGTGCTCCACGCTTCCGATTTCCCTTCGTTGCGACAAGAAAAAACAATCCCGTGACCGGCAGGCGTAAACGTGATTTCGTCCGGACCGCCGAACGGCTTCGACGGACAGTCCGCGTCCATGCCTTTCATGATGTCGACGGCTTCCGCACCGTCTTTCATATCCTGCACGAACAAATGCGACCGACGGCCATCTTTCCAAGTATCCCAATGGCGGAAGAACAGGTTGTCGTATACCTTGCCGCTTGCTTTTTGTTGCTCGACTTCATCGAGGCGCTTCTTGGTCGCAGCCGGACCATCCAAATCGGGAAACACGTCCATCGTGTAAGCGATGCGTTTGCCCTTGGGGCCGACGACCAAATTGCCGACGCCCAACGGTTGATCCGTCACCTGCCGCGCTTCGCCGCCGGACAACGGCAGCTTCCAGACTTGCATCGAGCCCGAGCGCGACGACAAAAACAGAATCGCCGAGCCATCCGACATCCAACGCGGATTGACGTCGCTGCCTTCGTTGGTCGTTAGTTGACGCAGGTTCTTACCGTCGGCATCGATCATCCACAGGTCGGTGCGGCCCTTGTTGGCGTCGAGGTCGGTGGTACGCAATACGAACGCGATGTGCTTGCCGTCCGGCGAGATTCGCGGATCGCCGATCCGCTGCATCGCGAGCATGTCGTGAATCGAAAACGGGTGAGATTCGTCCTTGGCGACAGTCGGCATGGTTACTCCTAACCACGTGAGTGCGAATGCGAATAGAGCGGCGAAACGTGCGGCGGTCTTCATGGTCGTCCTTTGCAGTTGAATGGATGTCGGCTCCATTGTATGTAACCTGCTGCCAATCGAAAGTCGCGGCGGATGTCGCGATTACGCGTGCGTGGATAGAGATTGCGGCGGGTTTTGCGCGGGCCGGTGGTGTTCGTCCCCCAGCCCCGGAGGGGCAAGGGCACCCGAGCATCCGCGCGCTGTGGCAATCGCCGTGATTCGCCGTGGTGCCCTTATGCCCGAAGAATGTGTGAGATCGGCTTATTGCCGCGAGAAGCGCTGTGGCACCGGTCTGTAACCGGTGTTAGCCTCGTATGCCGTGGCATTCTGATGCGCCTTGTTGCAAGCGGTGCATCTTTCCCAAACCCGCGTCGCAGGGACGGCGCAATCGCACATCGAATACCCAATGGGCTCCCTTCGCAACCTTCGTCGCCGACTTACCAGTGCCGCCGTGATTAACGCGGCGCGAGGGGCACCCTTCACGCCCGGCATCGGAATTCGCCTGCTGGAAGCATTGCTTGCGCGCGGCGGCCCCGTCGCGCCCAAGCTCGCCCGCATCGTGCGCACCAACATGCGGCGCGCGAGCATCACCGACGAGCATGCCGTCGACGCCTACTTCGATCACGCCGCCCGCCATCTCACCAATGGTCTGCGTGTACTCAAGTGGGCGCGCCATCCGCAAAAAGTCATCGACCTCGCCCAACAAGATATCACGCTCGACGACACGCTCATCGCCGCGCGACAAACCATCGCAGCACATAACGGTGGCGGCATCATCGCCCCGGCGCACTGCCAAAACTATCTGGTGTCGCTCGTACGGCTCAACCAAGACATCCCTATCTCCATCTATTTGCGTTGGAACAAAGACCCGCGCCGCGTCGAACTCAAGCGCCGTTGGTGCGCCGCCGCAGGGTTGGATGTCATCGTCGAACCGAAGAATCTCACCAACCCCGCCGCCCGCGCCGAGATTTGCGTCGAGGCGATTCGCAACGGCAAGACGCTCGCGATCACGCCAGACTTACCGCAAAAGGCCGAAGACGGCGTGCCGGTGCGTTGGCTCGACCGCACGATTTATCTTCCCAGCGGCCCCGCCTCATTGGCGATGTTGGCCGAGGTGCCGCTGTTGCCGCTGTTTGCGACGTATCAAGGCAAACAGCAAGTGCTATCGTTCGAAGCGCCGATCCCGGTCGAGCGTCTCACGCGCGCCGCCGGTGGTCGCAAAGAAGCCACGCGCCGCGCGACGCAGACTTGGACCGACGGCTTCGCGGCCTTTGTTCGCAATTGTCCCGCCGCGTGGTACCTTTGGGCGGACAACCGCTGGACGCGTGTCCTGCGCAACGATCCCCGTTATGTCGATCCGATTTCCGACGATCAAACCACCCACGTGATGCCTCGCCCCGATCTTAACAGCCCGCCACGACCCGACGGAGCCAACGCATGATGGCGCTCGCTCTGCTTGCCGGTGTGCCCGTGCTGATGTGGGTGGTGCAATCGGTCATGCTCAAACTGCACGGCATGCCGTTGCGTTGGCGACTGTCGAACGAGGATGTACCCGACGCGATCCGCAAGACCGGCCGCATCACCACGCAGCTCGGTTTGTTGAGCGTGATCCTTGTTTTCCCGCTTGTGATCGGCAGCGACATCGCGACGCATTACGGCTCACTTCTGCCGCGCGATCACACGATGCGCTTGGCGGCGCTCGGTGCGGCGACGGCGATACTCATACTCACGCTGCTCTTTATCATTTGGCTCGAATACGGCTGCGTGGCGGTCGACATTCACGGCAACCCGCGCAAACGCATGCGGCGGTTGTTGATGTTGGTGCCGTCGTCGTTGCTGGGCGCATTTGCCGAAGAGTTTGTCTTTCGCGGCGTGATTCAGTTCGACCTGCAACGCTCGACGACGATGCCGACGATGGCCGTCGTGATGTTGTCGGCCTTGCTCTTTGCCGCGGCGCATTACGTACGCAAGGTCAAGCGCTATTGGACCTTTCCCGGCCATCTCGCGCTGGGCGTCTTGCTGTGCGTGGCGTATGCGGCGACGGGCAGCTTGTGGTTGCCGCTGGGCATTCACGCGGGCGGTATCTTCGTGACGCTCGGCGTGCGACCGTATTTGCGTTACCGTGGCCCGGCGTGGGTGACCGGCGCAAGCATCTTTCCATTCGCGGGCATCCCAGGCATCGCAGGGTTGTTGGGTTTAGCGGCCATCATCGCGTGGAAGGCGCAGACGTTTTAATGAGTGACGCAACCGATCAGCAGGGCCACGGCCAAGCAGATGTGAATGATCGCGCGACCATTGATGGCGCATGGGCGGCGTTCGACACCCAGTCGAGCGCGTCAAAGAACCATCGCGCCGACGCGGCTACCCGCGACCGCATCGAACAAGCTGCCGCTGCTTGCGGCATCGACAAACTCCACTGGTACGGCCCCACCCAATGCATCAAGCTCGCCGCCAAATTGCAAGGCGGCGACCTTGCCGGTTGCTGGTTCGCCGATCGTGCCGACGTTGTCGCCTTTCTCGCCGCCGTGCCCGATCAGTGCGACGGAATTCTGAAATCGCGCGCGATGTTCCGCGTCGCCAACGACAAAGCCTCCGACGATCTACATTCGGGCGGCGACACTAACAGCGTTTCCAAGAGTCCAAGCGCCCCATCGCAACCTTCGTCCGCGACATCCAAAAACAAACTCATCACCTTCAACCTCAAAGACGTCGCCATCGGTATCAACAGCGCCCACACCCACCAGCGTCGCCATCAAATCCGCGCGGCGGCGTTGCTCAGCTTCTTTGCCGTGTTGTGCGTACTCGTATTCCTGGCGGTGTTTTGGAAAACGTCATTATGATCGGGTATCCTTTTGTTCTAAATCGAAGGTGGCATTGTCGTCGTCAAAGCGCGCACAGCACCCTTGATGACTCACAAAGGGGCCGGGCCTTATGGTTGACTATCCAAAAGGTAACAAACGAGACTGGAATTCTCAGGCGGAGATGCTGATTTCCAAATCCGCCGCCGGAGACGACAAGGCAGCCTACGCGCTGCTTAACTGGTTTCAAGACCAGAATTGGCCCGGTGCACCTAAGGCGCGGGACTATTTGGTAAAAAACGCCAGCCTTATACTCCCCAGAGTGAAACCAATTCTTCACGGCAATGACGGATGCTGGAAATATTGGTTAATCATTGGACTCATTCGTGACCTGCCGCCAGATATGCTTGCCGACTTTCGAGACATTTTAATGAGGCTTGCCGAATCGCAGTCTGACGACGGCGTAGATTTAATTGCGACCGTTGTACTCATTGAGCGAGGACTCGCTTCGAATGAAGAGGCGGATTCGTTGGTGAGACGGCTACGCACCCGATATACGCAAAGTGAAATCGAGATCTACGATCTGTAGATTGCTGTTTACCGCGTGCCACGGGCCAGCTTGCTGCCCGTGCACCGGTGCGGAAACAAACCGCTATCAGCAATCGCGCCGCGCCCATTCGTCATCGCGACTTCAATAGATGCATCTTCCGTAGGGTACGCTGTGCGTACCACGCCCAACCGCGTGGCGCAATGACATCCGGGACACGTTCCCTGCCATGCCACAACTGACTGCGCTATAACGGTAACCAAATCTGCGCAACCGCCATGCGTCCTTGCTGCAGCTTCAACCAACGCCGCGCGAATTGCAATCGGCGTTGCCCTATTTCCATTTCGTTTTGTCATTCCGTTAATCCAACTCGTACCCCCCGCAATCATCTTCGCTTGTTCGGCAATGATTCTCGCAATCCGTGCGATCCTCTCCGCTACGCTCGCACTCGCTCATCCTTTCTCCGCGATCAACGCCGCCGCACGCGTCATCACGCCGGCCACTCGCGCGATCGCTTCCGCTTGTCCCGCAATCAACTTCGCTATCTCGGCAATGATCTCCGCCGCTCTCGCGACCACTTCCGCTGCCGCCGCGCTCGTTGCAGCTTCTCCACCGACCGACCGCACACACCCACGCTCACATTGCATGCGCCCACCGACAACCGGCGCGGCCGCGCCGTCGAATGGCTGCCACCCACCGTCACGTCGCCGCCGTCTGCAAACACATTGCCGCCGTCAACTATCATTTGGTAGAGGGCGACATTCTGTCGGTTGCCCTGTGCCGCGCGACGGTGGAACGGCCGGGCTGATAATGCCGCTCATATTAACGCTGGCGGTGCGGGCCCATGTGCGATACGCAAGTCCCGCCGGTGCGGTGCCGATGCAACGCATAACAGGAGACCGCCCCATGCCCGCCATCGATTACATCCCCCGCCCCGACGCCGACTTCGACGCGTGGCAGGCGTCGTTCCTCGATTACGCCGCCAAGCACCAGGCCGCCCTCGGCCTGCGCGACGCGACTATCGACGAGTTGCACCAATTGCAAAAAGACTGGGACACCGACTACGACGCCGCCACTGCGGCGCGGGCCGCGTGGCTGGCCGCCGTCGCCGCCAAAAAAGACAGGCGTCAAGATTACGCCAGCGCCCTGCGCCGCGTCGCGGCCCAGTTGCGCGGCACGCCTGACGTCACCGACGCCCAACGCGCCGCGCTGGGGCTCACCATCCCCGACACCACACCGACCGCCGTCGCCGCGCCGACCTGCGCGCCGCACGCGACCGTCGACACCGCCCAACGGTTGCAACACACGTTGACCGTGACCGACGAACGTACGCCGACGCGCCGCGCCAAACCGGCGGGCGTCTTCGGCGTCGAGGTGCGCGTGGCCCTGCGCCCGGCGGGCGCGCCGGTGCCGACCGATTTAGACGCGTATCTATTTGTGGGCGTCTTCACCCGCAGCCCGGCCACTCTCATCTACGACGGCACGACGCCGGGCCTGCCCGCCGATGCCGGCGGCCAAACCGCCCACTACCAACTGCGCTGGCTCAACGCCAAGGGCCAACCGGGCCCGTGGGGGCAGATCGTTAGCGCGACGGTCGGAGCGTAGGGGAAGGCTTGGGGCGTGAGGCTTGGGGCTTGGGGGGGAAGACCTGGGTCTTGGGTCGTGGGTCTTGAGATGTGTTAATTTGTGAAGTGGTGATTTGCGATTTGTGATATGGCGGAGCATTGGGTGATTTAGCGATCGGGTGATTTGGTGATTGTTGCCGCGTGCCAAGGCGTAGCTTGCTACCCATACGTGTAAATCTCTGTGTGTCACGAACAAGCTTGCTACCCGTACGTGCAAATCTTTGTGTGTCACGAACAAGCTTGCGACCCATGCGTGCAAATCTCTGGGTGCCACGGGTCAGCTTGCTGCCCGTGCGTCGGAGCGGGAATGAACCTCAATCAACCATCGCGACACGCCCATTCGTCATCGCGATGCCCGACGGAAAATCCCCCGTAGGGTCCGCACCGCGGCCGACGGCAAAGCGCGCGAACGTGACACAACCGGCACAGGTTGCTATTTGTGACGTGGTGATTTGCGAAGCGTGATATCGGGGGAATGAGATAAACGTCGAAAAGTCAAAACGTCGAAACGTCAAAACCGGCGGGCGAAAAGAGAATGTCGAATTGGGAATTGGGAATTGAGAAAACGCCGCCGTGCCGCGCGCGACGTTTGATCGTCAATCACTTTCTAAATTCGCCATTCGCCATTCTCAATTTCCGCCGCATTTGGTGATCTCGCGATTTCGTGATTTGGTGGACGGCAAGCGCCCGGCGGCTTCTCTGCCATTTTGAATTCCACACTTTCCACGTCGCATTCCCCGCCCCCGACATTGCATTTTACATTTTTCATTTTGCATTCCCCCCCGCGCTGTGGCACCGGTTTGCAACCGGTGAGGCATAGCGCGCGACGGGCGGATGATCGTTCGCGCGATTTGCAGAGGGAGGTTCGGCCGAGCCACGCGCGGTTCGGCGTCGTTCGTCGGCGGCGCTAACCGCCGCGCGCCTTTCGCTGGGCATGCGCCAATGCCAGAGGGCTGCCGCCCCCTTGGCAATCCCCCGCTAATTGTCTCGCCGTTATTGGCGGAGTATACAACCCTCTTGATTTTACTTCGCGTCCAATGCCCTCAGCTCCGCAATCGCCTTCGCGACCTCGCGGCCCTTTTCTTCGATCTGGTCCATGATTTCGGCGGGGGTGCGCGTATCAATAATCGGTTTTTTGTTCGGGTTAACTGCTTTCAAGTCGTATACGGCGTCTTCAATGTCTTGAGCCTTCTTGGCTGCCAACTTGGCGGCCTTGGTCGCTTCCTTGTATTCGGCCTTGGCTTGCTCGATCGCTTCCTTATTGCGGGGCTTTTCTTTTTTAAGCGCCGACAGTTTCATTTTGAGTGACGATGCTTCGGCTTTCTTCTCGGCTTCGGTCTTGCGATGCGGCTTGGCGTCTTCGGTGGCTTGTCGGCGGCGGGCGGTGAAATCGACGGACCACGATTTTTCCGAATCGGATCGTTTCGGCAAGAGTTCGAAGAATTCTTTGAAATCGGCAACGGTCAGCGGCGTTTTTTTGCCGACCTTGCGGTCGGATAGATCGTAATACCAGATTTTTTCCGTCGCCTTGCCCTTGGTGAAGAACAGTAGATTCGTCTTTACGCCCGCGCCCGCCGCCGTGAATACGCCGCCGGGCAGTGAGACGATGCACCAAAGGTCACATTCTTCCAACAGCTTCTTCTTGGTCTTGGTGAAAGCCTCTTGATTGGTTCGAAACAACACGCCCTCGGGCAGCACCACGCCGCAACGACCGTTCGGTGCGAGCGAGCGAACGATTGCTTGCAGAAACAAGACTTCGGTTGCGCCGGTCGCATAATCGAAACCGACAATGCTCTTGGCGTTTTCCTTTCCGCCGAAAGGCGGATTGGTCAGGATGACGTCAAATGCGTTGGGCGCATCCTTGAATAACCCGCCATATACCTCGTGACCGGTCAAGGCGTTGCCGTGCCAGATATGCGGATCGTCGATGCCGTGCAAAATCAGATTCGCCAAGCCGATCGGGTAAATCAGGTTTTCTTTCTCGCGCCCGTAAAACGCGTGATGTTTAACGGTGTCGAGCGCCCCGGCCTTGCTCATGTCAGCGGGGATGCCTTCGCCCTTGCGAATCTTGGCAAAGAGAAACTCGGCCGCTTGAGCGAGAAAGCCGCCGGTTCCGCAACAGGGGTCGTAAACGCGTTCACCGATTTGCGGATCGATGGCGGAGATCATGGTGCGAATCACTTCGCGCGGCGTGAAAAACTGTCCGGCGTCCGACCCCTTTTCGCCCATCTTGAGTAGCAAGCCTTCGTAGACTTGGCTGAGAGCAAAGACGTGGGTGTCGTCGATGTTCAGGTTCGAGATCTCGTGAACCTTGTCGAGCACCTCGAGCAGGTTCGTCTCGGTATCGATGCGCACGCGTTCCACGCCCGAGAGGATTTCCGCGATGATCTTTTGGCGGGGCGTGGCGTCGGGGTGATTCCGCAGGTTTTTCAGATAGGGGATGAGTTCGCCGTTGACAAAGGCGAGCAATTCGCCGCTGCGTTTCTCGGTAAGTTCGCGGCGTTTGTTGGTCTCGGATTTTTCCGCCTTGTGGGAGATGGGCCGGGCCCAGTCGGTCCAGCGAAACGGCGGGGCGAGTGATGGCGTGTATGAATGACCCAAAACGCGGGCCTCTTCGACCTCACGCTGTTCGGTCTCGTCGAGAATGCGGAGGAAGAGAATCCACGTCAGTTCCGGGACGTATTGCAGGGCGCTGGCCACATTGCCACGCCGCATGACGTCGCAGATGGACCATACCGCCGAATCGACACTTTGCTGCGTGCCGTGCTTTTTGCCGTTGCCGTTGGTTTTGTTGTTTCGCTTCGCCATCGATATAAGTTTGTCTTATTGACGATCCGTCCAGACGATCGCATAGTTAAATTGCCTGCTTGCCCGAAGGCTTGCGCCCCGCGCAAGTTGCGTTTTAGGGCAAGTGGGTCTCAATTTCCAGCCACCTTCTTTCGATTGGCCACTTTTCCTATTAGCGATGGTCGCAATTAAACCGGCGAAAAAATGATCGAGCCCGGCCAACTAAAAATTGCTCGCCGAAATGAACTATGTGTCGCCATCATCCATTTGTTGCCAAGTCTCAATGTAGAACAATGAAATCGTGCTCGCTGCGTGGATCGCGAGTCGCGCTGTTCGCGCGTCGGCGGCAATCGTGTACTTTCCTCGACCGTGGGCGTCTCCCGCCTTTGTCCGTAAAGCGCCAATATTTTGCGCGCAACTGGCGAGGCCTTGGAGCATTCCTCGAATTTCTGCATCGCCTTCGCCCGGTTTTGCGGCTTGCCCCGGTAACAGATCGAGGTGTCTAGCTAATTCGCGTGTTAGTCCTTGGATATCTTGCTTGGCCGGATAATCAGCGCCCATTTCGTCCAGCAATGATTTGCAAACGCTCTCGACCGTAGAGCATGCGGCGGTAATGGCGTCAGCGGGGTCGGTATCTGCTGCCTCAAGAGCGCGATCAAAGTCAGCCTTTACAGAATCAAAGTCAAGTTCATCAGCGGCGTCATGAAGTGCAGCGGCTACCGGAGCATTTGTCCCGAGCGCGACCAAACGGGGACGCGGCCCGACTTCCCTTATTTCAAATCCATCGAGCACGAGTCGCTTGTTAAGATGTTCCACAACCTCATCCAATGCCTCCGGGTCACCAAAATATTCTCGCGGATCGACGACCGCATTTATAACGGCCTTGATCGGCTCTTCGCCGTCATCGGCCGTATTTATCTCTATCAGCTTCTCCCGAACACTCGGGACTCGCGAGCCAATAACGATGTCGATGTTCAAATTACCGAAAAATTGCTCAATTTCCGGCCCACGACGGTATTTGCCGGGCACTTCAACCCGCCGACCCATGCCCCCGGGGCCGCCGGTGATGACGTCTGTCAATGCGGAGATCGTTGCGGTGCTAAAGGGCGGCATATTTATTTTCAAACGCAGAGCGCAACAAGGCGCTAGGTAACGCTGCAATACCGTCACGCTCCGTTCTCAGAGATTGGATGAGTTGACTTGACTTTTTGATTCGTTGTGTGGCGTCTTCGGCGATTTTTCGCTGAACATCGACCGCAGGTATCGGGATTTCGAGCTCCCGTAGGATGACACCATTTAAGTTCGGTTGATTCCCACCACGAGCGTCCGTCATGGCCCGCAATTTGTCGTAATTCGCCCGAAACCAAAATTGTAAATACCGACTGTCGAATACGTCGGGCTTGGGGAGAATCGCAAAGCAGGCCTGATTTGTCGTGGCCTCAACGGTTAAGAGCCCGGTTCGGCCGCGCGTTTGTCCTTGCCCATACATGGCGATTAACAGCGTGTCTGGCGGCAACAACGGTAGTGAGCACTCTGCGAGCGCATCGTTCGTTACATATTCATCAACGGGCGATTCGTCGCCGATTAGGCCATCCTTAAGTTCGCCCGTCTTAACCCACGGGATGTCGCCGCCGAAGTATCTTTGCTCGCCCCGGGACGGCGTGGCACCGCTCCTCGTTTGGGCGAAATCTCGAAGTTTTTTTTGTTCGGCGTTCTTAACGGTAGGCTGATCAAAGACATTCCTTAAGTAAGCATTCGGCAAGGCCTCCGCATCGGCGAGGCGTTGGGCGGCGGCGGCGCGGGCGCGTTCGACGATGGCGAGTTGTTCCGTAAGCTGCGCCGCAATTCGCTTTTGTTCTGCGATCGGCGGCAGCGGTATTTTGAGGTCCTGTACTTCGCCCTTTGTGACATGGGCCAACCCGACAGCACCATGGGCTCGATTGATTAGCTCAATAAGTCGAAAATTAACGGCTCTGACGAACCAATCGCGGGTTATGCAGTCTGAGGTAAAGTCGACGCGAAAAATATGTTGATTCAATACACCATCGCAATGGTCCCAGATGTGGGCGCCGAATGAAGTGCCTGGCGTCCCAGACCAAGCCAGTAAGACATCCCCCTTTTTGACTGAGACCACCTTCTCAATAGAGCCATTCCAATAATTAAAATTTTTAGTTCGGTCATTCAGATTTTGGATGCGGATGATCGGTAGCCCGGTTGTATCCCAATCGCTCGACCGAAATGATGAACCATTTTTGAGATCACAAATATCACCTACGCGGACAGACGCCCATTGCCCGCCCAACGGCTGATCGTCAAGCGAAGACTGGGGTTTTAAGACGCTGGCGGTTCTCATCTATTGACTTAACCTTCCCACTGATGAAAGTCTATTGGTCACCGATTCGACAATCCACGGGATCATTCGCTAAGTGCCTTCGTAGGCGCGAACGATAAGCGGCTCGGCCCGCTTCAGATCCGCTTTGGTCGCAATGTTAAGACGCAAATCGCCGGTCCCCCAGTGACCGATTTCGCTCATATCACGGCTAAATCCCTCTTCAATTTGGACCGTCGCGGGATCAACTGAGAGAAACACCAACAATTCAGTCTTCAGGATGACAACAGTTGCGAAATTCTTTATCCGCCGAAAGGCGATATAGAGTTTTAGTTTTTTTTCCGTGACGTCGTCGCCCAGGGCGAAGATGAGAGCGCGCAAGCTTTCTAAAAGATCGCGCATTTGATCGTCCATCTCTGCAAGCGATTGAGAAATTGGGCGGTCACCGCCGCCCTTGCTTGCCTTTGGTTTTGGGTCGCCATCTTCTGATGGTAATGCGTCGGCTGTCGCACTGGTTAACAATTCCAGCGCAATGAGATCACCGCCAAAGCGACGGTAACGAATTAAGTCGATATTGCGGTTGATTTGACGAACAGCATGACTGTCGTGTTTGGTAAAGGCCGCTGCAATGCAGATCAGCCGTGGCCCGGCCCAATCAATGTTGTCTGCGACGTCTTTACCGAAACGTTCAAGTACTAAGAGCTTGAATTCGGCTTTGTGATCCAACAGCCAATCAAGGTAATAGAGCCCCTGATTAATAACGTTTTCGCTTATTGCTCGCTTATATTCGAGAATCACAGGGCAGCCATTTTCATCGAGCCCGAGTGAGTCAATCCGCCCCCCGTGAACCTTTCCGGTGACGTGTTCCGACGCTAAAAAACGAACGGCAAGCATCACTTCAAGGTTCTTTTCGAAGAGCGTTTGAAGCGACTTTTCTAATCCACCCGCTTCGCCTGCTACCTCTTGCGCGATATCGTTCGTTAGTTTAAACAGTCGAATATCACTCACGCCGCAAAAATCCTCGCCTTGGTTTCGCGAATGATGTCCGCCGGGTCGCCGCCTTCTTTCAGCGCCGCCACACCGCCCGCCTGCTTCACTTCCGGCGTTTCAAAAATGTATTTGTTCTCCAAGTCGTCCGTGCCGCCGTGTTTGAACTGATCGGCTACCGCCAGCACCGCCGCTCGCGTTTTTTCGGGCAGGCGGCTGAGCCAGTCGTTCTGTTTATAGCGAAATGCCAACGCCCGATCCTCTTTGGTTTTGGGGTCGAGCCCGTAGCCCACGCCCGCGATGACGTCATACAAGTCGTAATCGTTCATGTCGTCAATGAGACGCACCACCTGCGGGGGATAACCAGCGCTCACGAGACTGTCCAGCATTTCGCGACGGGTCGGCGGATCGACCCAACGATCGCGAAAATCTTGTAACGTCGGCGCGGCCTCCACCAATATCGCCGCCATCTGCCGCTTGAAGTCTTCCAGCGGCACCATCCCCAAACGACCGTCGACCATGGTGCCGACAAAACGGCCCAAGTCGTTGACGATCGGGGCGAAGCCTTCGACGTAAACGGTCGGGTCGGGCGTCGTCGGCGGTGGTGGATTTTCGTCATCGCCAGGCTCGGTGCCGCCACTTCCGCCGCCGCTGGGCGGGCGGGTCTCGAATGATTCTCCGAGAAGCCGCGTAGCGCCCGTGTAATCGTAAATCGTAAAGACGAGCTTGCCGGTGGGTTCATCGATGCGCGTGCCACGCCCCACCATCTGATAGAAGCTGATAGCGCTAGCGACGTATCTGAAGAAGACCACGTTTCGCACGGGGCGGACGTCGACGCCGGTAGTGAGCAAGTCAACTGTGGTGGCGACGAAATGCGCTCGCGCCGAACCGCGAAAATCGGAAATGAGCTTATTACCGTCTGAATCGGAAGTGCATTTGAACGCGTAGGGGTCGAAACGCTCTATGCCTTTGGCGTCGCAATAGGCTGCATATAGATTGTTCATCTCATTGGCGACCATGTCGGCATGAGGGTCGCTGGCGCAAAAAATGATCGTTTTCTGCAATGGGCCGAGCAGACGGCCGTCTTGACCACGATGAACCTTGTTGGCCAGCATTTGCCCAAACAAATCTTGGCACATCACCTTCACCCGGTCGGGCAAGACGATTTTCTTTTCGAAATTATTCGCTTCGTAACGGTCAGCGATTTCTTGCGGAGTAAGCGGCTTGCCGGTAATCGCGTCGGTGGGGTTGTGCTGAATGATTTCGGCGAGCGTCAGGCCGCGCGCATCGAGATCGACCAATGCCAGCTTGATATCCATGGCGGCAAGATAGCCGTCTTCCATCGCCTGCGCGATTTCGTATTCGTAAACAGGCTCGCCGAAATAAGCGAGATTGTCAGCAATGATTTGCTCGTCTTGTCGCGTGGCTTCGTTATCTTCTGTTTTTGTGAGTTGACGCGGTGTTGCGGTGAGCCCGATCTGTACGGCGTTGGGATTCATCTTGAGAATCTTAGACCACTTGCCCCACGCCGAACGATGGCACTCGTCAATGATGATGTGAGAGAAATGGTCAGGCGGATAAAACTCTGACAGAAAAGACTCGTCATCGCCTTCCTTGTCGATGCCTAGCGTTTGATAGGTCGCAACATGCACCGCGGCATTTTGAGCCTCATTGCGGCCATCCGAATTACGCATGGCAACGCGGGCGGCATCGCCGAAATAGTTCGAAAGCTCGCCCATGGCGTTCTTGCGGAGTTCGGTTCGATCGCAAAGGAACAACGCCCGCCGTAATTGCCCCGCATCGTCCACCCGTTTGAGCAAGTTTGCGGCAATGAACGTTTTCCCTGCCCCTGTCGCGAGCGACAACAAAGCGCGCGGCTTTCTTCCCGCAGCCTGGTCTCTAGCGACTTTTTCAAAGACGGCTCGTATAGCCGCGTCTTGGTAGTAGCGGCGCGCGCCTTCGCCTCCCTTGTAGCGATGGAGCAAGGGCTTGGCGGCTTCGGCGTCGAGCGAGAAACCCATCGCCGTTTCGTAACGCTGGCGAAGCTCGGTCGGCGTCGGGAATTGCGCCATGGGAATTGGCTGAGTCGTTTGTCCCGTTGTGCGGTCGAATTCGACATACATGTGACCGTTTGTCGAGAAGACGAACGGCACGTTTAAGCGGGCGGCTTTGGCATAGCCCTTGGCTTGGGTGAGCCCTTTGCCCGGCGGAAGTGTATCGCGTTTTACCTCGATCACCGCCACGGCCACTGGCTGGGTTTCGGCAGTGACAATTACCCTTAGCGTTAGGTCGGTGCGGCCTTTGGACCGACGGCGGGCCTTACCGGCTATAATCTCGACCGCGCCGGTCGATTCTTCACGTTTTATGTGGTCCTCGGTCCAGCCCCGCGAATATATTGCAGGATTCACGAGTTTGGCGTGCGTGTCAGCTTCTGTTAAAGGCAACGCGTTAATACTCGGCCCCTTTTCCATCGAGTCAGGAATCTTGCAATCATTTTAGGTAAGAGTCGATAGAATTGAAACTTATCGCACATCGGGGCAGCAGAAAGTAATTCAAAACGCCGCAATAGTTGCCCGAACGTCCGCCCATCTGAAAGCGGGGGATCGCCAAGGGGGCAGCCAGCCCCCTGGCACCAGCTCCGTCTGCCAAGGTCAACCGCCCGCGCTTCCCGATTCCCGCCGACGCCCCCGCAACCGCGATCGGTAACGAAGGCAATCAACCGATCACCAAATTACCGAATCACCAAATCCCAGGATCGCCCCATCACCAAATCCGGCAGACATTGAGAATGAAGAGTTGCGAATTCAGAAAGGTTTTGCGATCCAAATCTCGCGGATGGTAACGGGCCGGGCAATCGTCGGCTTGCGTGCCTAGGGTTGGTACGCACAGCGTACCCTACGGCAGATTCGCCTTTTGACGTCGCGATGGCGACTGTGCGTGTCGCGATGGTTGGTTGAGGGTTTTTCCCGATTCGATGCACGGGCTGCAAGCTGGCCCGTGGCACCCACGCCTACGCCGATTGCGACCCCAAATCGCCACGTCACCAAATCACCCGGTCACCAAATAGACCCGCTCTCAAGCCTCACGCCCCAAGCCCCAAGCCCCAGGTCCCAAGTCGCAAGACCCAAGACGCCGGGGGGGCAACGTCCCAAACCCGTCCGCATATCAGTATATCCACCATTTTTAGTAAATCGCGCGATCCGATCCACCGAAAACCACTTCACACGCAATTTTGCGTAATGTTGTCGTGCGGCAGGTGTTCGCGCGCGTTTGTTGTTTTTGTTTTCCATATTTGCCGGAGGACCAACACCATGGCCGATTACATCCCCGCTGCCGATGCCGAGTTCAATGCGTGGCAGACCAACTTCCTTGACTATGCCAGCACCAACGCCGTCGAGCTGGGGCTCGACGCGGCGGACTTGGCACCGCTCGAAACGGCACAGGCCGAATGGGAGGCCGACTTCCCGGCGCATGTCACCGCCGTGGCCAATGCCGAAAGCGCGCGGGCAGCCAAGGATGAAGCGCGGGGCGGCTATGTTGCTTTGGTGCGGGCGCTGGTTCGTCGTTTGCAGGCCAGCGATACCGTCACCGATGCCCAACGGGCGGCGCTCGGTATCACCGTGCCGGGCATGAACCCCACGCCCGCCGGTCCGCCCGAGACGCGCCCGTTGGTCAGCATCGACTGCGCCCAGCGCTTGCGACACATCATCGGCTTTGTCGATGAAACCACGCCCACCCGTCGGGCCAAGCCCGCCGGAGCGTTCGGTGCCGAGATTTGGGCCAAGGTCGGCGGCGAGGCCCCGACCGACCCGAGTGAATTGCGCTTCCTCGGTTTGTCGACGCGCGCACCGTTTACGGCCGACTATCCCGGCACCGACGGCGGGCAGATCGCCTATTACTGGGTGCGCTGGGCCAACAGCCGCGGCGAACAAGGCCCGTGGAGCGAAACGGCGAGCGCGACGATTGGGGCGTAGGGAGTTGTGGGGCTTGGGTCTTGGGTCGTGAGGGCGGCTTGGGGCGTGAGGCTTGGGGCTTGGGGGTTGGTTGTGTTTGACTTGCGGCGTTGCATAAACGTCGAAACGTCAAAACGTCGAAACATGCGGGCGGGTGGACAGTGGTTCGCGCGCCCGGTTTTGTTTCAGAGAAATTGAGAATTGGGATTGGTGAATTGAGAAAGGCTCGCGCCGAGGCGACGCGTCGCGCGGTGCCACTCCCTTTTCTCAATTCGCAATTCTTCATTCTCAATTCACTTCAGTAAGATGATGTCGTGACCCGATACCGCCTCGTCAAAAAAGACGCTCTCCCCGCATCGGCGCGCGCCGCCGCATTGCCCGTCGCTTTTGACGATGTGGATATCGACTTGTTGGTCGAGTGGCTCTTGCCGCAATCGCCGTTGCGCAGTCGAACGCAGTTACGCCTGCAACTGGAAGATGAGATGGCCGCCGCGCTGGAAAAGGCCATGCGCGGTGAGCGCGCGGCGTTTCTGGATATCTACGAGTATGTGCCCGGCGACGCGCAGCCGGGCGGTGTGTATGCCGTCACGCGGGAGCCGGGCCCGCTGCTCCGTGAGATCGCGGCGACGCATTGCTTTGTGCCGGCGCAAGATGACGCACGCACGCCGCAACCGGTGTTGCTGCGCGACCTGACGACCGGGGCCGTGAATGAATTGCTGACCCCCAGCGGCGCGGCGACGTTACGCGGGTTTGATATCGCGTGGGATGCGGCGGCCGAAGATGAGGGTGTGTTCTTGGTGGATGTGTTGGATGGGATGAAATTTCGGTTGGAGGGAGTGGACGACGAAACCGATGAGCGCACGGGGTTAGGTTGCGGCGTTGATTTAGATGAACACGATGGCAGTAGGCTTAGCGGTGGTCGTGAACGAGAAAAGGCGATGAACGACGGGCAGATCGAAGTGACGCTTCGCATACCGTCGGGGTTACCGGCAGGGTCGTTTCGATTAGAGGTTCGCAATCGGTCGGCGCGTGCGCCGTTGCAAGTGGGTCGGTTGGCAGTTGAGGTTCGCATTGCGGGATAGATATTCGTCGCGAGGCAAGGTTGGTACGCACAGCGTACCCTACGTGGGATACGCCTACTGAAGTCGCGATAATGAATGATAATGGCGCGATAGCTCCGGATGGTTCATTCCCGCGTCGACGCACGGGCAGCAAGCTGGCCCGTGGCACCCAGAATGACCGCCAATTCTCGAAAACATGAGATCACCAAAGCCCTTCACACTTGTGTCGCGGACTCTGCGTTTTGACTTTTTGACGTTTGGACTTTTCGACGTTTGCCCACGGCCCTCAAGCTCCAAGCCTCATGACCCACGACCCATGTCTCGCGCCCCACCGCTCCCCCACTTCACAATTCCCAAATCACCACTTCGCAAATCCCTTCATTTCCCCACACAAAACCGCGAGAAAATTCGTCCCAGCATCTCTTCCGTTTGATCCATCCCTACTAACTGGCCCAACGCTTCGGCGGCGGTGCGCATCTCTAGCGCGACCAGGTCGGCGTCTTCTAGAGATTCGTCGCAACGAGCGGCCTTGTCGGAGGCGCGGGTGATCGATGTCAGCGCGTTGTCGAGTGCTTGGCGATGTTCGGCCATTAGTGCGATCGCGTGTTGCGCGCCGTGGTCGTCGGTCGCGTTTAAGACGTTGGCGATGGCGGATCGAATCGCGTCGATACCGTCGCCGGTCTTGGCGCTCACAGTGATGCAGCGCGAAACGTGCACATCCGGCGACGCCAGTTGAAAGCCGGATATTTGCGCTACGAATGATTCGACGTTGGTCGCGCCCACTCGGCCCGGAGGCGTTGCAGTTCCGCCCTGTCCTTTGGTATTGGTTGCATGGTCGGCATCGGATGCGCCCGCGTCGTCGGACTCCGCCGTCGTGTTTTTCCGTTCAATCGAATTGCGTGGGTTCGCGGGGTCTGTCGCACCAACAACATCCATCTTATTGCCCACCACAATCGTCGGCGCGGTCAGGCGTTGTAACGTCGCCGCGACGGCATCCAGATCGAGCGTTGCAAGATCAACGACCAAGATGCGCAGAGCTGCGTCGGCCGCTTCGCGTTCGGCGATCACTTGCGCGGAAGCGTCGATGGCATCGCGCGCGACGCCCCACCCGGCGACATCGACCAACCGACAGGCGCCCCGCGGCAAATCGAGACGGGCCGTCAACGAATCGCGCGTGGTGCCTGCGACCGGCGTCGCCATCGCGCGGTCGTTGCCGAGCAGCGCGTTGAACAGGCTCGACTTGCCCGCGTTTGGCTGGCCCACCAACACCACGCGCGGCAACGATTCCCACCGTTCGGCCTGCACACCGGCAGCGCGGGTGGATTCGAGCGACTGCTTCACACCGCCAAGGCGCTTGCTCAATTCGTCGGCGGTGATGAACTCGATGGGTTCATCAGCAAAGTCCATGGCTCCCTCGACAAGCGAAATCAAATCGGCAAGTTGTTCGCGCGCTATCATCGCAACTTGGCTGAGCGCGCCGTGCAGCAAGCGTTCGGCGGCGCGGAGTTGGCCGTCGCTGTTGGCTGCAATGAGGCCGGCCACGCCGTGGACTTGTGCGATGTCGAGCCGCCCCGCCAAAAACGCGCGGGCTGTGAATTCGCCGGGCCCGGCTTGCCGCGCGCCGAGAGTTAAACAGCGTTCGACCAGCCAACCCAAAAGCGTCGGCGCGCCGAGCAGGTGGAACTCGACGGACGGTTGGCCGGTGTAGCTTTTAATTGCGAGGTAGAAGGCGGCGGTGCAGGCAATTGTGTGTTGATCGATGTGGAGTGTACCCCGTTGCCAGCGGGGTTCGGTGGGTGATTCGGCAATCTTCGTGTTGTTGTCAGTGGTTTTGAATTTTGAACTTGGTGGGTGGGCGCTTTCGTCGTTCGTAGGCGTATGGTCGGTCGGCGCTCCTCGCCTAGCCCCTCCCTGCAAGGGAGGGGGAGCAGAGGTCGCGCGGTCTAACGCACCATCTCGTTCGCCTTGATCGTGCCGCGTCTTTCGCGTGTTCGACGCCCTTTGTTGGTTCGGCCCTTTTTCTTTTGGCGCATTTTTGTTTGGTGCGTGGATCTCTAATGGATTAGTTTGATTAACTGTCTTGGATTGATCATGGACGGATTCTTCGCCGTCGATGTTTGCAGGCGAAAAGACTTCCGCCGCAATCGAAAACGCATCCGGCCCCGACAATCGAACTATGCCGCGTTGAGCCGCGCCCGGTGGGGAGCCGATGGCTACGATCGTGTCGTCGGTGTTCACGATGCTGAGGACGTATTGGCGACGGGTTCGGCTTCCAACCAGCGCGGTGCCGCCGCCGGGTTGAGTTCGGGCAGGCCGTGTGGCTGCGAGTGCCCTGCCGTGTCGACCGTGCAAAACAAAAAGCGACCGCGACCAACCAAGCGCGGCGCATCCTTCGGCTGTACGGTCGTGATGCGCACCTGAATGCCGATGGTCGATTCACCGACGTAATCGACTGCCGCCTCATAGCGCAACATCTCCCCCACTTGAACGGCCGAGCGCATCGAGAAATTCCGGATCGACATGAATACCAACGCCTGCGGCTCGGCGAAGCAACTTTCGGCACCGATATACGCCGATTGCACGGCCCACTCGACGCAGCGACCGGCATACAGCGTGCGGTGGTGGTTCAGGTCGGCGCCTGTGACGAGGTGGGTGGTTTCGCTGGGCGAGTAAGGTGATTCGGCGGCGGGCATGGGCACGGGCTCGGGGGCTTGGCGGCTGTCATTTGGTTCGTCAGAATGACTATTAAATCGGATCGCGACGGCATCGCAACTTTGCCGCTGCGGTGGCACATGACATGCGACGATTCGCGTATAAAACATCGATCAGTGGGACCCAACCATGCCCGACCGACTCATACAAATCGTTGTTCCGAGTGACCGCGCGGCCGACATGCGTCGGCTCATTCAGCAACACGCAAAGATCGACGCCGACGGCGAGCGCGGCGGTGACGTCGAACAAATCGCCGTGCGCGTCCCGGCGGAAGAGGTCGAGGCGCTGCTCGATCCGTTGGAGTCCAACTTCAATCACGTGCCGGGCTTCCGGGCGTTTGTGCTTTCGTTGGAAGCCGTGTTACCACGGCCGACGGTCGAGAAAGACGACAGCGTGCCGGAGGATGAGACCGCCAAAGCGAAAAAGTCGGCTCGCATCGCACGCGAAGAGCTTTACCACGATCTGAAAGAACTCACGCAGCCCAATCGACTGTTTATCGTCATGGTGATCGTCTCCACGATTATCGCGGCCGTCGGTTTGTCGCGCAGTAACGCCACGTTCGTCATCGGCGCGATGGTCTTGGCACCCTTACTTGGCCCCAACATGGCGTTGGCATTAGCAACGACGTTGGGCGACGAGGCATTGGCCAAAGTTTCGTTAAAGACGAACCTCCTCGGCATCTGCATCGCCGCCATCGTCGCGCTCGTTTGTGGCTTGCTACTCGACGTCGATCCGCAAACAACCGAGTTGGCCTCGCGCACGACGGTTGACTTCTCCGACATTTTGATCGCGCTCGCGGCGGGCGTAGCCGGCGCGTTGGCGTTTACGTCGGGCGTGCCCGCATCGCTTGTGGGCGTGATGGTCGCCGTCGCGCTGTTGCCGCCGTTGGTCGCGTGCGTGATGTTGTTGGTCGCGGGTTACCCACATGCTGCCGGCGGCACTGCCCTGCTGCTCGGTTGCAACGTGATCTCCGTCAATCTCGCAGGCGTCGCCACGTTTATCGTGCAAGGCGTCAGCCCGCGCACCTGGTGGGACGGCGAACGCTCCAAACGCATGACCCGCCGCGCGATAGCGATTTGGTTGACGCTATTGGTGACAGCTGTGGCGCTGGTGTGGGTATCGCAGGTGAAGTGAGTTAAATGGGATGTGCGATGAAACGATGGTATCTTCAAGCGATTCGTGACAATCCGCCGTAGCGCAGGTGAGAACCTGACTTTGCCACCAGCGAGCATATTTTAGGCAAGGTTACTTTGATTCGGGCCAACCGACATGGGTAGTTAGAAGTGGTGGTTGCACCTGATGAAAAATAGATGAATCGCGCGACATTCATGTTAGACTCTTTCGATGAAATCGACGAGTGAATCAGGTAAAGTGCTTGATTGTAAACGGTACTTATTCTACAGACTGCCGGGTTAAGTCATGGATAGCTCAGCGAAAAGTCTCCACTGCCGACATTGTGCCTATCAAATCGATTCAATTATCGACGACCGATGCCCTGAGTGTGGCAACACTATTGGTCCACTTGATTTGGAATCGAAATCCAATCTTGCTGCACGAAAAACCGTTAAACGCGTTGCATTGTCCGGTTTCGTTGTTGCATTGTTATTTGGAACGACCACAATCATATTTCAATCTATAGAAGCAAAACGCGGCGACATTGTAGCTATTAAGAAAATTGATGACGCGGTAAGAAACAGCCGTGCGATGCTACTTCCGAGTCAGCCCGAGTTTAAGAGCAATCGGGTTTTAGAATACGCGACCAATACGTTCTTAGAACCAACGGTTGCCCAACCCGTTCGACTCAATCTGGCATACCCGCTTCATGCTTCTGATCCAAAGAGGATATGTGGGCTATTGTCGGAGATATTGGAGAATGAGCCGTATTATTCCAGCTATTACTGGATACCGGATTTGATCCGTGAGTTTGAGTGCGTATCTTGTATCGGTGGCTTGATTCAGATGGTGGCACAAGCAAGTGATGCTGATCATAGAATCGAGGCCCCGTATGCACTCAACGGGTTTCCGCAAAGTACAATCAGTGCAGAGAACAAAAGGCAATTAGAACTCTGTCTTTCGAGACCAATTAGTTCCAAAGAGAAGCAACTCGTCAGGCAGTGTATTGAGTAAGTTAAGCTGGTCGCCACGATTGTCCCGTTAATGCACGCCTGCATCTTCTAGCGTTATTTTGAGGGGTAACGCAACCATTTGTGACTCCTCAGAATAATAGTTTACTTTATCTGACCACTGTACATCTCCTCATCGGGCTTACTGAGGCACGATTCTCCCCGCCGGAGTCTTCCGCCTCCCCCAATTCGCATCCCTCTCCCCCCTCTGCTACACTATCCCCACCAAATTCACACGTGTCGCCCCGGCCGCGTGGCGTTCGTCGCGCGGGCTTTTGCAATCGCGCGGGGCTAAGTCCGACTGTCGCGCTAACAGCGCAAAACCATTGGAGGCATTTCTGTATGGCTATTGCACCTGCCGCTCAGGACATCGACATTAAATACACCAAGTGCTTTATCAACGGCGAATGGGTCGATGCCGCCTCCGGCAAGACGTTCGACACGATCAACCCCAGCACCGGCGAACCGATCTGCGCCGTCGCCGAGGGTCAGGAAGAAGACGTCAATCGCGCCGTGGCCGCGGCGCGCAAGGCGTTCGACAACAGCGCCTGGTCGCGCATGAGCGGTGCCGAACGCGGTCATCTCATGTACAAGCTGGCCGACCTGATCGAAGACAACATCGAAGAACTCGCCCGCCTCGAATCGCTCGACAACGGTAAGCCCTACAGCGATTCGCGCAACATCGATATTCCGCTGACCATCGCGTGCTATCGCTACTATGCAGGTTGGGCCGACAAGAACCACGGCAAGACCATTCCGATCAACGGACCGTTCTTCTGTTACACGCGGCACGAACCTGTCGGCGTGTGCGCCCAAATCATCCCGTGGAACTTCCCCTTGTTGATGCAAGCGTGGAAATGGGGACCGGCGCTGGCGATGGGCAACTCGATCATTCTCAAGCCCGCCGAGCAAACGCCACTGACGGCGCTTTACGTCACGCAACTCGCCGCAGAAGCGGGTTACCCCGAAGGCGTCATCAACGTCGTGCCCGGTTTCGGCCCCGGTGCCGGTGCGCCGCTCGCCGCCCACAACGACGTCGACAAAGTTGCCTTTACCGGTTCGACCGAAGTCGGTCACAAGATCATGGAAACGGCGGCCAAGACAAACCTCAAGCGCGTCACCCTCGAACTCGGCGGTAAGAGCCCGAACATTGTGTTCGCGGACGCCGATATGGACGCCGCCGTCGAAGGCGCGTTTTTCGCGTTGTTCTTCAATCAGGGTCAATGCTGTTGTGCCGGCTCGCGTCTCATGGTCGAACAATCGATTCATGGTGAGTTTGTCGATCGGCTCGTGAAGAAGGCCGAAGACCGCATCGTGGGCGATCCGTTCAGCGATAAGACCGAGCAAGGCCCGCAGGTTAGCGAAGAACAATTCAATCGCGTGATGGGTTACATCGAATCGGGCAAGAAGGAAGGTGCCGACATGCGTTGCGGCGGCACGCGTGTGGGCGACCGCGGCTACTTCATCAGCCCAACCGTATTCGACAACGTTAAAGACGATATGACCATCGCGCAGGAAGAGATCTTCGGCCCAGTGATGAGCGTGATGCCGTTTAAGGACATCAACGAAGCCGTCGAGCGCTCGAACCGCACGTCTTATGGTCTTGCCGCAGCCGTGTGGACCAAGGACATTCAAAAGGCGCTGAAGATCAGCAATGGCGTTCGCGCCGGTACGGTTTGGGTCAACTGTTACGACGTCTTCGATGCAGCCGCACCGTTCGGCGGCTTCAAGCGCAGCGGCATCGGTCGTGAACTCGGTGAATACGCGTTGCAGAATTACACGGAAGTGAAGACGGTTACGATGAAGATGTAGGTCACGTGCGTGGGGTGATTGCGAAAGATTGCAACCCTCACCCCTTCACTTTCATTTCGAGGGAGAGGGTGTTGACCACTCGCTTACGACCCCACGGCATTTAACCCATGCGTACTTCTTAAAGACACCGGCCCTCGGGTCGGTGTTCTTTTGCGCCGCCCTCGAAACCGCGGAGCCTTCCATGCATATCATCGAGTATGGGTGGTTCGAAATGGAAACAACTCATGTACGCCGACATCACCGGCCGCCGCGTACGCGCCTTTCCGCTGCTGCGCGAATTCGGTGACGCCAGGTCACAGCATCACGCCTACAACCACGCCCAGCGCACCGTAATTCGCAAGCATCAGGCCACGGCATTGATGATCGTTTGGTTGTCGTTGGCAGGCGGCAGCATGGCGCGGTTTGGACCGGCACCATCATTGGCCGCGTTGATCGTGTTGCTGGGCATTTCGATTTGGCTGCATCGCAAGTCGCGGGTGCTAATCGAAGCCGAACTTGAATCCTATCTATTCGAGCGCGCGACGCATTGTCACGCGTGCGGTTACAGCCTGATCGGAAACCAGTCGGGCCGATGCCCGGAATGTGGAACGGCGTTTTCAGACGAGCATCGACGTCTGATAAAGCGTTGGGCCGAATTGTCGGACGCAAACCTCAACCCGCCTCCCCCCGCCACCGATAACGACGACAGCGGGCGCGACGTCGCCCAGGGAGGCCTATTGCATGAGCACCAACGCGACCATCGAACGCCGCCGCGAAGTCCGACTGGCCAGTGACGACGTGATCCGCTGGAAACACCCCGGCAAGTTCGAAGACTTTAAAGGCTGGACGATCGATCGATCGCCGTCGGGTTATGGCTTTATGGCTAAGGCCGAACAAGCCCCCAAGATCGGCGAACGCATCAACATTCGCCGACTCGAACGCGATCGTTGGGATATCCTGGGCGAATCATTTCGCGTAACGCGTGCCGAGATCGTGACGGATGAGCTCACGCTCGTGGGCTGTGTCGAAGACGACGCCGTCGGTGAGAACAACGAGCCGAAGATCGAGTATCCCTGGTAAGCGATTCGCATCGCTATAGGCGGTTGAAAAACTCAAAAAAAAAAAGGGCGGGCCTTGTGCCCGCCTTTTTTAATTTCATGCGTTATTGCAATTGGTGATTAATCAATCGCAGATTCGATTGCCGTGACTTCGTACGACACTTCATTCTTGCCGTCGAATGCCAACGTAACCGTGCCGCCCTTTTTCGAACCGAGGATTTGCATCGCGATCGGCGTTTGATAGGCATAGGTTCGCGTATCCGAATCGGAATCGCCCACGCCCATAATTCGAATGTCAAACGGCGCTTCGCCATTGGCAGGCTTCAGCGTGATCTTCTGACCGATGCTGACGTGATCGGTAGCAATTATCTCAGGCTTTAGCACCTTGGCAATCGACAGCTCGCTATTGATCTGCGCCAAGCGTGCACGGAGTAGGTCGCGTTCTTCGAGGGCGTACTTGTATTCCGAGTTTTCGCTCAAGTCGCCCAACGCGGCAGCAGCGCCAATGGCACGGGCGTTTTCGGGCATCTTCACGTTGACCAGGTCGTCGCGTTCCGATTCGCGCTGACGCAACCCTTGCTCGGTAAAGTACAAGACCGAATCGTCTTCCCACATGGTCTTTTCGACCTTGACGTAAATATCGGGGAAGGCACGCGTGAGGCGGTTCAGCATTTCGCCCTGTACGCTGGGGCCGAGGCCTTCGGCGCGCTCGATCTGACGGCGTAGCGTTTTGGCCAACGCGAGGTTGATTTCACTGAGCACGCTCATATAGCGCGAATAGCCCTTGGCCGACAAACCGGCACGCACGCGAGCGCGCATTTCGTTCTCGGATTGGCCTCCGGCCTTACCCTGCGAATGACGCGCGGGGCCGCACATGGCGAGCGCTTCGTTAAGAAGTTCCAACGCTGCGGGCAGGTTGAGTTCCGTCTTGATCGACGGGCCTTTCCAGACCCACATAAAGGCGTCGGTATAACGACCGGGGTCGGCAATTGCTCGGTCGATGACCGGCTTGATCAATTCGCCCTTACCCTCTTTTTCGATGCGTTTGATGATGCTGTCGATTTGACCGGCCGGGGCATAAAGAATGAGCTCGGCGAAGACTTCGGGCCAGCTGTCGGGCAACGAGCGGTCAATACAGTCCAGCGCGAGCGGCCAGAGGCGGGCATCCGGAATGCCGGCGACGAGTTGTACCGGCTTATCGGTTTCCTCGAGCATCTTGCCGGCGAGGCCCTTCACCGAATCGTCGATCGGCAACTCTTCTTTTTCGATGCGTTCGATCACGAGTGCCGTTGCAAACGCATGCCCGAATTCACCGTGCTTTTTGTAGCGTTGCACTTCGCTCTTGATCGTGAGTTCGAGTTTCTTGATAAAGCCTTCGTCGGGCTTGGTGCCGCGATGGGCCACTTCGCGCAGATAATTGTCGAAGATTTCAAGCCAATGGCGCGGCGTGGTCGCATCGGAGAACGTCGCGCCGATTTCCTGCTCGGCCGTTTGGCCGACCGGGTCGTAGATGAGGAAGGTCGGCGATCGTCCTTCGACGCGCATATGTTCCGACTTTTTGCAGCCGGCACGAACCTTGCTCCAGAAGTCGGTCCACTTCTTGGTATCCATGTGCTTCGGCACGAGGAGCAATTTGATTTCGTCGCGGTCGATTTTGTTGCGATAGGAACGAACGATGCCTTCGGCAAGCTTGAGCGGATTGGCTTCGATCAGGTCGCTGATCTGCTCGGGATGCATCTGCTCCATGACGTGGAAGTTGTGTTCGTCCACCACATCAAAGTCGGCGACGAGGTCTTTCAGCGGCATCGTCTTGGTGCGACGCCCGACCTTTACGACGGCTTCTTCTTCATCGAGATCGAGTTCTTCGATCTGACCGGCTGTATCGTCCGTGCGGTCAAGTAGGTAAGCGCCTTCTTCTAGGCGCAGGCCGACTTCGAGGAAGCGGAGGGCGCGCCGGACGGACATAGTGCCCTTGAGGCCGCTCTTATCCACCCAGGTATCGAGTTTCGGATGTTCTTTGTGGGTTTCGGTGTAGAGGTGGAGAATCTCGTCGCGAAGTTGCTCGCCATCTGGCAGGCGGAGCAGCAGGCCGCGACCGAGGCGAAGGGCATCCTGAGCGGAATGCTTTTCCTTCATGGTGGAGAGCCACGCCCAGCCCATGTCTTCAGCGAGCTTGTTCTGGCCCGCATCCACCACCTTATCGATGACGGGCAGCAACTGATCGGGCGTTGCCGATGAATCCCCAACTGCCTTGAGCCATTCCGACTCCAATCCATCCCAATTCTGCTCATCCGCTTGAGCGAGCATCGTATCTACTTTCATGAGCCGATCGCAGCCTCCTCTTGGGTATCGAATCACGTATTCTCGCCGGAACCAGCCGACCTGTCGAGGCTGACCGGAGACCTCTCGTATTGGACGGCCAATTGGCACCAAAAAGAGGCACTCGGTCGGACCGAGTGCCTCCTGTTAATTGCCGGGTTCTTAAGGTTGGGCCGTCAATTAGCGAATGCCCCAATCGAAATCGATATCGAAGAGCACCCGAAGCGGGAAGGTAAACAGGAACCCAAGCAAACGAACCGGAAATGTGAGAAAGTTTTCGAACATGGCACAACTCCTTGCGAGAAAGCGAGGACCCAAAACGTCATGGCTGACGCCAGCCAATACCAAAGCTTCGCCATGCGACGAAGCAGATTGCAGTCCAACTCAACTTTCCGGAAAGGGGCTACGCGAAACGCGTGTCGACGATAGACCCCGGGCCGGAGTTGGGATCTGATGGGAAAATATAGTCCGCAGAATTGGCTAGGTAAAGAAAATTCAGGGAACGCTCGGACAGCAGTCCTGCCCATGAAAGGGACGGGGCGAAACAGCGCCTGACGCAGTAATACAAATTTGGCTTTTTATCGAAATAAGTGGGATTCCGGCAGCTTGATTGGCTGTCACGGCATCCGCGTTCCCCGCGCAAATACTACCTGTTGCACGCGGAAACTTTTGATGTGACAACCGAGACAATCGCTCGTTAGTTGTCGGCAATGCTATTGCGTTCTCGCTGCAATCGTTTGGACCACTACGGCCTCGCTGTCGCCGATATCGTGCATCCGGAGAAAGTTTCGTATCAACAGCGGACCGTCTTCGGAGAGAATCGACTCGGGGTGAAACTGTAGCCCGAAGATCGGCATTTTGCAGTGACGCAATCCCATAATAGTGCCGTCGTCGGCGCGAGCTGTTACCTGCAATTCGTCGGGCAGGTCGTCGTCCTTAACCACCAACGAATGGTAGCGTGTGACCCGCGTCGGGTTGGCAACGTCGGCGAATAGACCGGTTCCGTTGTGCTGCACGCTCGACGTTTTACCGTGCAACGGTTGCGCGGCTTGACAGACGGTCGCGCCGAATGCGACGGCAATCGCCTGATGACCGAGGCAGACGCCGAGTACCGGAATCGCGCCGCCAAATCTCCGTACGAGGTCAACGCAAATTCCCGCATCCTCGGGTCGTCCTGGCCCCGGTGATAAGACGATCGCTTTCGGGGCTAAACGATCGATCTCATCGAGCGCAACCCTATCGTTTCGGCGTACGTCGATCTCGCTTGTCGCGGTGCCGATGTATTGCACGAGGTTGTACACAAACGAATCGTAATTATCGATGACGAGAATCACGCCCGCCCTCCCGCGGCGCGGATCGCACGCAACATACCGCCGGCCTTGTTTAATGTTTCCTGATACTCCGCTTCCGGATCGGAATCGGCGACGATACCCGCCCCCGCCTGAATATGTCCGACGCCCTCGCGCACCACGATGTTTCGAATCGCAATACACATGTCCATGTCGCCCGTCGCGCTAATGTAACCGATCGCGCCTGCATACAGACCGCGGCGCGTGGTTTCGAGTTCGTCGATGATCTCCATCGCGCGAATCTTGGGTGCGCCAGAGACGGTGCCCGCTGGAAAAGCGGCGTCGAACAAATCGAACGCGTCACAATCATCGCGGAGCGTGCCGCCGACGTTCGAAACCAAGTGCATCACGCGTGCGTAGCGCTCGACTTCGAGTAGATTCGTCGTTTGAACCGTTCCAAATTCGCACACGCGCCCGAGGTCGTTGCGAGCAAGATCGACCAGCATGATATGCTCGGCACGTTCCTTCACGTCGGCGCAAAGTTCGCGTTCGAGAGCGATGTCTTCGGTCGCATCGCATCCGCGGGGTCGCGTACCGGCCAGCGGGCGGACGCGAGCTTGGTTGCCGCGCTTTTCCGCCAGCAACTCGGGCGAAGAACCGAGTACCTGAAAGTCCTCAAAATTCAGGAAATACATGTACTGCGACGGGTTGGTTTCGCGCAGACTGGCGTAGAGATCGATCGAGGGCACGGTAAGGTCGAACGACATGCGACGGGAAATAACCGTTTGAAAAATATCCCCCGCGAAAATGTATTCCTTAGCCCGCGCGACGGCGGCTTTGTAACTGTCGCTATCCATGCTTTCGCGCAACGGTGTTTCTTGGACGTCTTCCACCGTCGGCACAGTCGCGTCCCCCGCCTTTTCGGTTTCATCGCATTGCAATGCTGCGCGTATCTCATCGCGACGTGTTTCGTTCGCCGCCGCGCCGACGAGCACCAGTTGAGCAGTTCGCTCCTGATGGTCGAACACCACCAACTCGCTTGGCAACATGAGCCGTGCAGCGGGGATGCTCAACTCGTCGGGATTGGAACTCGGCAATGTTTCCAAGTAATTGACGTAGTCGTAGGCGAAGAATCCGATCAGCCCACCCGCCAATGGCTCGATACTCGGCAACGGCGGCAGCGTTTGCAACAATTCGCGAAGCACGTCATTTGGAGGTCGTTCGTCAATCCGCGATTCCCCGTTGCATGCAATCTCGATGCCCGAGTCATTGATTTCAACGAGCGCCAATGGACGGCCGCCAAGGAATGAGTAACGCCCTCGCGTACCGTCGGTCTGCAACGATTCGTACAGAAACGTGGCGCGTTCGTCACCGTAGAGCGATCGATACACGGCCAGTGGCGACGCGTCCGCAATGGCGTACGTCTCGTGCATGACGCGTTCGGCAATTGGACTTGCGACGGTCATGCGGGCACCTCTGCCGCTAAGGCCGCCGTTGTAATGAAAGGTGGATACTCGATCTCGCGCATCAACGCTTCGAAGTCGTCAAAGTTTAACGCTTGTCGCGCATCGCACGCACTCTCGGTTGGGCAAGGATGCGCCTCCACAATCAATCCGTCGGCATCGGCAGCCAGCGCTGCCCGCGCCAACGGGACAACCAAACGCCGATCACCGGCTGCGTGGGACGGATCAACCAAAATCGGGAGATGCGTGCGCGCCTGTAACGCGGGGATCAGCGCGACATCGAGCGTAAAGCGGGCATGATCCACAAACGACCGAATGCCGCGCTCGCAAAGAATCACGTTGCGGTTGCCTTCGGCCATTACGTATTCGGCGGCATGCAGAAACTCATCGATGGTCGCGCTGAAGTGACGCTTGAGCAGTATGGGGCGATACGACCGACCCGCTCGTTTCAACAGCTCCACGTTCTGCATGTTCCGCGCGCCGATCTGTACGATGTCGGCTGCCGATTCGACGGCATCGAAGCACCCGACGCCCGTCGCCTCGGTGATAAACGCCATGCCCGTTTCGGCGCAAACGTGTTCGAGAATCCGCAGCCCCTCTTCGCCGAGGCCTTGAAAATCGTAGGGTGAGGTACGCGGCTTAAACGCGCCACCGCGCAGAATCGAGACGCCCAACTCGGCCAGCGCGACTGCCGTTTGCATCATCTGGTCGTACGACTCAACGGCACAAGGGCCGGCGATCACGACAGGCAGATCGCCACCGACAGCGTTTCCGCGCACATCGATGGTCGTACCCGCAGGATTGACGGCGCGATGGGTTAGACAATGCCCCGGCTCGGTGGCAATCACATCGCAAACGCCGTTTATCTCGGCAAACGCTCGCGCTAAATCATCGTCATGCTTCCCCGGCAACACCAAACGCCAGGTAATTTCATCCGAGAAATCGACGAGCGACATACTCAACTCTTCAGCCTTCTTACGGACCATCGCCACATCCGCTGGGGATGCGTTGTGGTTCATCTGTACAATCATGGGGTATTTCCTTTAGTGGCGGCAGCAAGATCGGCAACGACCTCCGCCAAGTTTTCCTGATCTCGAACGGCGCGAATCAATCGGCTACCGACGACCACGCCGTCTGCCAATGGTCGCAACGCGGCAACTTGGGCCGGTGTTGATATGCCGAATCCAACGGCGACAGGTAAATCGCCAAACGTCTTTATTTTCTGAAGGTACGAAGCGATATGATTGGGTAATGCATCGCGTGTGCCCGTAATGCCAGCAACACTAACGGCATAAACGAAGCCATCCCCCGCCGTCATGACGGCTCGTAACCGTGCGTCGGTACTGGTCGGCGCAACGAGATGAACCAATGCGAGCCCGCGGCCGCGCGCCGCTTCGGCCCAAGGTAGCGCTTCTTCCAGGGGAAGGTCGGGCACGATCAGCCCGCAGCAACCGGTAGCCTGCAAGTCCGCCATCAACTCGTCGCAACCGTAGGCCAGCAGCGGATTGATGTACGACATCAACACATATGGAACCGTTAATGGCTCGTGTTGCAGCGCGGCAATCAACTGCGGTAACTCAAAACCATTTTCGAGCGCGACGTTGGCGGCCTCTTGAATTAGTGGCCCGTCCGCAATCGGATCGGAGTGCGGAATGCCGATCTCGATGACACTAGCGCCGGACGCGGCGGCGGTTCGAATATGCTGCAGCGAATTGTCGAGCGTGGGGTAACCCGCCATCAAATAGGCGACGAGGGCGCACGAATCAACGTCGCTGCGCGCATCAAGAGCAGAGCGCAAACGCATTGCGCCCGTTGTTATCGTTTCCGTGGTACTCACGAGAGGGTCTCCAGAATGCCGAGGTCTTTATCACCCCGACCGGAAAGATTGACGACGATAATCTGATCGGCGGTAAGTTCGGCCGCGCGTTGCAGCGCGAACGCGATGGCGTGCGCCGATTCGAGCGCGGGAATGATGCCTTCACATCCGGCCAACAAACGGAATGCGGCGACGGCGTCATCATCCGTGATCGCTACGTATGACACGCGACCGATGTCGGCCAAGTACGCGTGTTCGGGGCCGACGCCGGGATAGTCGAGCCCGGCCGAGATGCTGTGCGTGGCACGCACTTGCCCGAAGCGATCTTGCAGCAACATACTGCGTGCGCCGTGTAACACGCCCGGCGCGCCGCCGGATACCGATGCCGCATGTGCGGGGGACTCCACCCCGGATCCCGCGGCTTCAACGCCAACCAATTGAACCGTTTCATCACGGAGGAATGAATGAAACATGCCCATGGCGTTGGAACCGCCTCCGACACATGCGGCAACGATATCCGGCAAGCGCTCGAATCTTTCCAGGCATTGCCGGCGCGTCTCGCGACCGATCACCGATTGAAAACTTCGCACGATCAGCGGAAACGGATGCGGCCCGACGACCGAGCCGACGACGTAATGCGTATCATCCAACTCGGTGATCCAGGCGCGCATCGCTTCGTTGATCGCGTCTTTTAACGTTTGGCTGCTGGCTTCGACGGCGACGATCTCCGCGCCGAGTAATCTCATGCGCTGAACGTTGGGGCGTTGACGCTCGACATCGCGGGCGCCCATGTACACGCGGCACGGCATGCCCAACAGCGCCGCGGCCGTCGCCGTGGCAACGCCATGTTGACCGGCCCCCGTCTCGGCGATGACGCGCGATTTCCCTAACAGCTTTGCAAGCAACACCTGGCCCAGTGCGTTGTTGATCTTGTGCGCGCCGGTATGGTTTAAGTCTTCGCGTTTGAGGAAGATGCGGGCCCCACCCGCGCGACGCGTCAGATTCGCGGCTTCAAAGAGGGGCGTTTCGCGACCGACATAGTCTCGCAATAACGTCTCAAACTCGAGTTGAAACGACGCATCGTGTTGCACCGCTTCGAAGCCGGCTTGCAGTTCGTCGAGTGCGACCGTTAACGTTTCGGGTACGAACCGTCCGCCGAATGCGCCGAAGTATCCGCGTTGATCGGGTTCAGTGACGAGCATCATGGCTCCTTATGGTTGAAATAAACGCCGCGAGTTTCGCGTGATCCTTCACGCCCGGCAGCCCTTCGACGCCAGTGCAGACGTCCACGCCCATTGGCTTTGCGATCGTTATCGCGGCAGTGATGTTTTCTGGGGCGAGCCCGCCTGCTAATAGAAAGGGGCTTCTTACAGACGCGAGCAGCGACCAATCGAAACGCTCGCCGTCACCGCAACCGGGATCGACGAGTGGGATGGCATGCTCGATGGCGTCAATCCGCTGCGCGAGCTCGCGTGCCGTGTCGTTCGGCTTCACGCGGATGCGCTTGATGATTGGCTTATGCAATTGCGCGAAGTCGGCGATATTTTCATTGCCGTGCAATTGAAGTTGCCTGATAGGCACCTGCTTAACCACTTCGTCGATGAAGTCCGGCGATTGATTCATGAACACGCCGACGTAATGACCCTGTTGTGGAAGTCGACGGAGGATATCGCGTGCAGCTTCGACACTAACGCGACGACGTGATTCGGCGAAGATAAACCCAAGCGCATTTGCGCCAGCATCGAGTGCAAATTGGGCGTCTTCGTACTTCGTGATGCCGCAGATTTTGATGAACGTGTCGCGTGTAAACACCCCCGGCGTCGATTCGCTTCTGAGCGTCGGCGTTTGTGAGATGAATGTCGGCTCTGGTGCGGGCGCGTTCATGATGCCACCCCCGCCCGAGCGTTTACTTCATCAACTTGCGAGCGAAAATTGCCCTGTCCGGCATCAATAATTTGTTGCAATCGCCGATCAACATCCGCGGCTGTGACCAACGCCGTTCCGACCAATGCAGCATCAAAGCCGACATTGCGAAGTCGCGTAATATCGTCTGCCGTGTTGATCGCGCTTTCGGCAACGGCGATGCATGCGGTCGGTATCCGATCTCGCAGGCGTAGGCAGCGCTCGAAGTCCGTTGAAAAATCGTCGAGGTCGCGATTGTTGATGCCGATGATGCGAGCGCCTGCATCGATTGCGGCGTCGATCTCCGCTGCATCGTGTGTTTCGACCAGCACATCAAGGCCACAGTCAATCGCATATTGGTGTAACGCGGCAAGCCGCTTTGGTGTCAAGATGCGAACGATTAAGAGAATGGCGTCCGCCTGCAGCGCCACCGATTCATCGATTTGGCGTTCGTCCAAAATAAAATCTTTACGCAGGACAGGGATGTTGACTGCTCGATGTACGCGATCGAAATCGTCGGCTTCTGCGCCGAAGAATGTTTGGTCCGTCAAACAAGAAATAGCTGCCGCGCCGTTCGCTTCGTATCGCTTTGCGAGCAATGGGGCATCAAGTGTTGCGCTTAGGCTCCCCGCTGAAGGCGAACGACGTTTGATTTCCGTGATGATCGATACCCCCGGTTGGCGCAATGCACGCTTGAATCGACCGGGCTCGTTCGCAATTGGCTTCGGATGAACCGACGCGCTATTTACGGGAGGTAGCTCGGCAACCTCGCGTTGTTTTTGGGACAGTATTGCCTGTAACTGTTTGTTCATCGGACGGCACCTTCCCGATTGATTTCAGATCGATGCTTCGCTTGCAATGACCGCAACAATGCGCCCGCTGCGCCCGAGCGGATCGTTTCTTGCGATATTCCGACGCCCTCAGCTAGGTCGCTTGCCATGCCGCCAACGTACAGTGCCGCACCTGCATTCAGTGCAACCGCGTCAGCTGCCGCCCCCACGTTGCCAATTATCGCGTCCGTAATCATGGCGGCGCTGTGTGCCGCATCGCGCGATTGAATTGCGCTCGGCTCGTACCTTTGCAAACCAAACTGCTCGGGTGCGATCTCGTACTGTTCGATTCGACCTTCTTTCACCTCTGCCACTAACGTCTTGTCGCAAATGGAAATCTCGTCGGCTCCGTCATGGCCGTGCACGACCAGCATATGTTGCGTTCCCAATGCAACCGCCGCATTCGCCACTTCGGAAACAAGCCGCTTTTCAAACACGCCCATTACCTGTCGTCGCGTCGCTGCGGGGTTACACAGCGGCCCTGCAATGTTGAAAATGGTTCGAAAGCCAAGCGTTCGTCGAAAGTTTGCGAGCCGCCCAAGCGCTGGATGAAAGCTGGGGGCATGTAGGAAGGTGATGTCGAATTGTTCGAGATGTCGAGTCGCAGCTTGCGGCGTTTGATCGACGCGAATGCCCAACTTCTCTAGCACGTCGGTGCTTCCGCTTCGACTCAACACGCTACGGTTGCCGTGCTTCGCCACTGGGCAACCCGATGCTGCTACAACCAGTGCGGCGGCCGTCGATACGTTGAATGTTTGCAGCCCGTCGCCGCCCGTGCCGCACGTATCGACGCAAGCGATATCCCCGACATCAACTGCAATCATTCGTTGTCGCAGATGGCGCGCGAATGCGGCGATTTCGGTTCCGGTTTCGCCCTTACATCGCATTGCGGTTAACAGCGCGGCGGCGCGGCTCGTCTCAATTTGGCCGTCGATGATCGCCGCTGCGACGGCGTCGGCGAGTTCGAAGGGGAGCGAATTCCCTTTTAATAGCAGCTCAAACGCACGGTCGATCGCGTTTGCGGGTGCTTTTTGCATGGTCGGTGTGTCGATGGCAAGCATGGTTGGTAAATCTCGATTCGGTAGGCGCACAAAAAAAGCCCTCGGCGAAAACGCCGAGGGCTTTGAGAAGGTACGAAGTTCAAAAACAGCGCAAAACTCACCCGCCGGCGTCTATGTCCGTGGGCCACCACCAAGTGCAGTTGGAGAAGTTGCGTTGCGTCATGTTGAAAAAGAATAGCGAGGACGGTGCCGCCTTGTCAAACGCCAAGACAAAAAAATCCAAGAAGCACACCAAAACAACTAACTTCGGAACAGAAAAAAGAGGCCGCACGCGTTGCGCGATGCGGCCTCTTTGCTTCTAATGCTTCTTTCCAGTTTTGCATGCCGACATATGCAGTCGGCAATTCAAAATCTGATTATCGGCGGCGACGCAACAATGCGACGGCACCGAGACCGAGCAAGCTCAACGTGGCCGGCTCAGGGATAACGCCGGGCGAGCCGACGAGGCTGATCATGTTGTCCGGATCGCCAAGATTGTCATTGAAGAATTCGTTCGACTCGTAAGCACCATTAACGCCAACCGACGAAGCGACTTCCGAACCGGAGACGTAATCCTTGGTCGTCAACTCGCCACCGGTGGCATACGCAGCGGTATCGACGATGTCGAAGTTTCCACCGTTGTCAAATCCGATGTTGGCTTCGTCAGAACCCTGACCGAGGTTACCACCTCCGTTGGTGAATCCGACCGTAATACCGGCGCCCCAAATGGCGGCGAATTCGGCCAGCGCGCCGGCTTCATCGTTCGAGTAGGTGACGTCATCAACGGGAGCGTTGTCCAACAAGAAAACAGCGGACGCGCCGGGTGCGAGATTGAAATCCGAAATCAAGCCACCACTTCCAACGGCGGGGCCGCTGTCGTCGTAAATCAGACCGCCGGTTTGTCCGGCCATATCACCAGTGTTGGTGATTTCAATCCAGTCCGGCGTGCCATCTTCACCGCTCAATCCAACGTAAACTTCGGTGATCTGGAACATCGGGGCAGCGACCGTCGCTTGGGCGGTGAATGCCAAGGCCGCGACGCACGAAAGTGCAAGGGCGAACTTCTTCATGTGCTTCTTTCTCCTTCGAAATTGCTTCGTTTTTAAACTTCCAATCGAACTGTAACAGTTTCAATCCGATGGCTTCTTCTCTGCGAGGGAAGGTAACCGAGCACCCCGCTCATACAAGGCAATTTGTGTTAAGAGGTAATGAAGATTCGGCTTTGTTTCTTTATGTTAAATAATGATGAAGATTGATTTTCACATGTTCCCGAATTGAATACTCGTGGTTAAATGCCCTGCAAATGAATGGCTACGATTTACATCGTAAGCGGCCTAGCCCCTACCCCGACAACGAGCCGAAGTGACGAACATGAATCGACCTCGCCTTCTTCGACCCGCTTTCACTCTTATTGAACTGCTCGTCGTCATCGCGATCATCGCACTGCTGATCTCTATCCTTTTACCGTCATTGGCTGCGGCACGCGAGTACGGTCAAGAAACGAAGTGTCGCGCAAATCTGAGTCAGTTCGGTATCGGTGCGATTAGCTACGCCCAGAGCAACAATGACTTCGTTTGCAGTGGTGCGTTCGACCCTGAAGTCAGCAACGGTCGCGATGGTCCGGTCGATCAAGTCGGCTGGGTCGCAGATTTGGTGAACTTGCAAATCGCTTATCCCGGTGAAGCGCTCTGTCCGTCAAATCCGGCGCGTTACAACCAGAAACTTGGCAACAGCGGCAACACATATAACGAAGATCAGGCCCGCGAACTTGTTCTTCAAGGGTACAACACCAATTACGCACAATCTTGGTATATGGGCCGCACGGAATGGATTCCGGGCACCGGCAGCAATGTGAAAAATCTTGCGAACACCGTCGGTGCGCTCAACCTCAGTTCGCTCAAAAACGTCGATACCGCACGCGTCCCGCTACTCGGTGATGGTCGCACCGATACCGACGATTTGGTGCTCGGCGAGCGTTCGGTCAAGACGATGACCGACGGTCCGTTTGCCGGTACGTGTAGCACACAAAATTATGCCGACTTCGGTCCCGCACACGGTCGCGGTAGCTATCTACCGTTTAAGGATCATTCGAAGATCCGATCGAATATCGTTTTCGCAGACGGACACGTCGGATTTTTCAAAGACTTCGACCGCGATGGCGAGTTCGGCGTCGATCCGACCACGATGCCCGCCGGTCAAAAAGACTTGAGTAATGAAGTGTTCGACGGTGCCCTTCGATTGGGGCGTCGGTCGATTAACCGCTTCGCTTACGAATAAAACGCAACAAAAACGCAGTCGTCTTTGGCTGCGTTTTTTTGTATGTGCACGAACGTAGATCGAGGATCATGTGCGTGGCATGACTCCGACATAGAAGTCGATCGCGCTGTAGCGATCGGTTAGCAATCATCCGTATCCAAAAACTTGGGAGAGAAGCAGTATGAAGTCAACGTGGTATCGGTACGCCATCATTTTGATGGCAGCCCTCTGTTTTTCGACTGGCCAAGCCCATGCGCAGGTCGTCATCAACGAAATTCATCAGAACCCCGAAGGTGGCGGCGACGAAACCAACGAGTACATCGAACTCTACGGTCGTCCCGGCATGGACCTTACCGGCTACGCCGTCGCGCTGATGTCCGGCGGTATCGATTCGAATGACAACGGTGTGATCGATCCCGGCGAACAGCCGCCGGAAATCGACGAGGCCTACAGCCTCGACGGGCTTACCCTCGGCGCGAACGGCTTTCTCGTTATTTACAACGACGCGTTTAGCTTTACCGATCTGACCATCGATCCGATGGCGAACTCGGTCGGCTTCTCGGCGGTGCATATTCCCACCATCGATACGGCGGGCAACTTGGAAAACGACGGCTCGCCGACGTTTGTCCTCGTTCGTCGCCGCCAAGATCACAGCATCATGGGTGGTACGAGTGTGTACGGCCCGAACTATGCCTTCCGCAAAGACGTTCGTCACGACGTCAATAGCGACGGCGAAGTCGACTTCGGCTTCGAGATGAACGTCATTCAAACCCCCGGCAATCAGGAACCAGCCATGATGGTCGAGCACTATCAAATGGTCGACGATGTGGCTTGGTCGAACAGCGGCGGCCTTGAATACACGCGTAATCGCGAAAACGAAATCAATGATACGCCCGGCTTCAACCCCGACGCCGTGAGCCGCCTCCGCTACTATTGCAACAACCCGCGCCGTGGTTACCGCACCGAAGGCAATTTGGGCAGCCCCTTCGATATCGAATCGACCAACATCGCCGACGAGTCGTTCATCTATGGCGAAATGCTTAGTTCGGTGCCGATCGATCCGAACTACAACACCTACAACACGACCATCGATGCTGACGGCCTGATTCAAACGAAGGCCCCCACCGACCTTAGCGCATTGCAATTCGACGGTAGCTGCGACCCGGAACCCGACGACTTGGGCACTGGCGGCTGCACCGGTGATGCCGATGGCGTTTATCCGATGGCCGATCTCAACGTCGCGGGCTTTGCACTGACGCCGGGTACGTTTAACGACCTGCCCGCATCCAGCATCGCACAGTTCCGATTCATGACGGGTGACTTCAACGTCGATGGTTTTGTCAATCACATCGACGAGCGATTGATCCTCGACCGTATGGGCCGCAACCTAAACGACACGACTCCCGCGATGGTCGAAGGCACCACGTTCACCTACGACCAGTACGACCAACAAGGCCCGGAATTCCAAAAGGTTTTGATGATGGCCGAAATGGATATGGTCGAATCGGAAACCGTCACGACCGATGACTTGCTGGCGTTTCAAGCGCTGTGCTCGGTTTGCGGCGTTGCTTCCAACGCGGAAATCCGCATCACCGAATATATATACACCGGCAACGGTGACGAGTTTATCGAGTTCACCAACGTCGGCGCGACGCCTGTCGATATGACCGGCTTTAGCTACAGCGACAGCGCCGATATCTCCGGCGAGTTCGACCTAACGGCATTCGGCGTCGTCGCTCCCGGCGAGTCCGTCATCGTCACGCAAGGTGATACGGCCCAGTTCAAGCTCGATTGGAGTATCCCCGGTGTAAAGGTCATCGGCTACCTCGGTGAGCCTATCGGCGGCAACCTCGGTCGCGGCGACCAAATCAATCTTTACGACAACGGCGGAATCCTCGTCGATCGCTTGACCTACGACGATCGCGTGATTCCCAATTCGCCGCGTACCAACGGCGTCAGCGCTTGGCCGTGCGATATCGCCATCGGTAACGATGATCCGGCGAATTGGCGATCGAGCCAGGCCGGTGCCGACCCGCAAGGTTCTTACGTTTCGGCAAACGGCGACACGGGTAACCCCGGCAGCTTCGTGGTCGATGACTGCACCTCGCCCTTGTTGCCGACCGGTGCCTGCTGCGTTCAGGGCAGTTGTAACGAAGGTGATGAAGTAACTGCTGTCTATTGCGATGCCATCGGTGGTGTCTACCAAGGCGATGGTTCGGATTGCGGCACGGCCATGTGCCCGCAACCCAGCGGCGCCAACGTGCTCATTACCGAATACATGTACAGCGGCACCGACAGTGAGTTTTTCGAAATCACCAACTTCGACGCAATGCCGGTGGATATCAGCAACTGGCGCGCGAACGACGATTCCAACTCGTTTGCCGGCGGTCTCGACTTCGGCGCAGCGGGTACGCTTGCTGTGGGTGAGTCGGCGATTGTGACGGAGGCGCTAGACGCCACTGCGTTCCGCACGGCATGGGGCATCGCTCCGACGGTGAAGGTCGTTACCGGCCTTGGCACGACCGGCGGTAACAACCTCGGTCGCAATGACCAGATCAATGTCTACGACGACTCGGGTACGTTGGTCGATCGCCTGACCTACGGCGATCAGAACTTCCCCGGCACCTTCCGCACGCAAGGCACCAGTGCCCGCCCCTGCCTGATCGCAGTGGGTAACGACGATGTCGAAAACTGGATCGCTTCGAGCGTCGGCGACTTGAATAACAGCGTCACCTCGACTGGCGGCGACGTCGGTAGCCCGGGCGAATACGTTGAAGACCCGTGTGTCGGCGACGATCCGACGGGCGCTTGCTGTCTCAGCGACGGTAGCTGTACCGACGGCCTTACCCAGTCGATCTGCGAAGCCAGCGGCGGCACCTATCAGGGTGACGACACGCTCTGTGTAAACGCTGACTGTCCGCAGCCGGAAGATCAAATGATTCGCATCACCGAATGGGAGTACTCCGGCAGCGGTGACAACGCCGAGTTCGTTGAGTTCACCAACGTCGGGATGGTTGCTGTGAACATGGGCGGATGGCGCTATGACGATAGCAGCGCTGACTTCAACGAACCCGAAGTCTTCATCTTCCCGAGCGTGGTGGTCAACCCCGGCCAGTCGATCGTCATTTGTGAGTGCGAAGGCGGCACGGCTGACTTCCGCACCGAATGGATGCTCGATCCGTCGGTTCTGGTTGCAGGCCCTTACACCAACAACCTCGGTCGCAGTGACCAGATCAACCTGTTTGACCCGAATGGCAACACCGTGGATCAGCTGACCTACAGCGATCAAAACTTCCCCGGTTCGATTCGCACCAACGGTGCCAGCGGTTGGCCCTGCACCGAAGGCTTGGGCGTTAACGATGTTTACCTCTGGTCGCTTTCGATGGTCGGTGATGTGCAAGGCTCGTACGCCAGTACCGCCGGCGACATCGGTAGCCCCGGTGTTTACGTTGAAGACCCATGCCCGATGATCTTTACGGGGGCTTGTTGTTTGGCGGGTGTTTGCACCGATGATCTCTCGCAGACCGACTGCGAAGTCATGGGCGGCATCTACCAAGGTGACGAAACGACTTGTGCCATGACGAGCTGTCCGCAGCCGACCGGTGCCAACGTTCGCATCACCGAGTACATGTACTCCGGCGAAGACGAAGAGTTTGTTGAAATCGTCAACCTCGACACCGTCGCCGTGGACCTCACGGGATGGCGTCTGAACGATAGTTCGGCAAATTACGCGACGGCGTACGACCTCAGCGCACTCGGCACGATTCAGCCGGGTGAAATCGTCGTGATCACCGAAGCAACCGAAGCGGCCTTCCGTGCTGCTTGGGGCATCGACCCGATGGTGAAGATCGGTGGCATGTACGCCGTCGCCGCGGGTAACGGCAACGGGTTCGGTCGCAATGATTCGATCGTGCTGTACGACAACTCTGCCGCTGAAGCGGACCGCCTCGACTACGGTGATGGAGATTTCCCCGGTTCGTTCCGTACGCAAGGCACGAGTGCGTGGGCATGCACCGAAGCCATCGGCAACAACGATGTTGTCGCGTGGCTCGCCTCGTCCGTCGCTGACGCGCAAGGCTCGGTCACGAGCGCTCTTGGCGACATCGGTAACCCCGGTAGCTTCACCAGCGTTGCATGCAACAACTGTGCAACCTGCGCTGGCGACGTCAACGGCGATAACCTGCTCAACGGTAACGACGTGCAGGCATTTATCGACGAAGTCACCGGCCCGGCAGCGAATGCATGTGCCGATACGAATGGCGACAACGACGTCTCGCTGGCAGACGTTTCGTCGTTCGTGAGCGCTATCCTCGGCGGTGGTTGCTAAGGCAACTGAAGAAGCCGAAGTAGCGGCAAGTTAACAACGAAAGCCGTCGGTACCGAAATGGTGCCGACGGCTTTTTTCATTTTTAATTTGGATGGTTTGCTGCGTATTGATTCGCCGAATGATGAGATCGATTCGGGGCCGTTTCTTGAGCGTTAACGAATCGCACTACCACGAATGATCGCGAGGGCGAAGTCGAGCACGACCCACGCCGCCGGGATAAACAGGAATGCCGCCCCTAGCCAGAAACGGTTCCACCGCATCCGCGACGGTGGGCCGTAGGCGATCGTGTCGGGCGAAAGCTTGGCGCCACATTCCGGGCAGCGGTCGCTCGGCAGCTTCACGACGTTATAGCCGCAACCGATGCAGTGCGGGTCGCCGGTCGCGGCTTCATGTCGGCGGGCCGTCAGCAATAGCCAACCGCCCGTCAGCATCATGGCGCCGATGATCGTGAGTTTGAGCGGGTCAGACACAGCAGGCCTCTTAAATGGGCGGGTGCGGATCTGTTTCGATGAATGCGCCCTGAGCTGCAATACGAAGCCTGTAGTGGAAAAAACTCGCGGTAGCTACTGGCGATTCGGCAGCACGCACGTTGGAATTGTAGCGAGATGGTTTCGGAATGCGGGTGGGAGGTGCGAACGCCAAACGGCAAAGCCGGTGGTTAGACGCCAGTGTCATGCCTTGCGGTGGCGGTGATTGATTCAGCGTCCGGTGGTGCTAATCTATGCTGCGTCGGCGTTCAACGGCGACCGATTGTTTCACGGCCCGACGCCGTGTGATTCATATTTACCTGCATTTGGCATCACGACTCCCACCGCGACGTCCGATTTTTGCTCTACCTTGACGGGCGGGCAGCGGTCGGTATCTTACAGGGTTCGCAATGCGGGCGTGTACCCAAGTGGCCAAAGGGGACGGGCTGTAAACCCGTTGGCATTGCCTTCACAGGTTCGAATCCTGTCGCGCCCAGTTTTTTCTCCCGCTTCACATCTAATACCGGCAGCGGAATTGTGGCGACTTACTGCCCGCCGATGCCTACTTTTCTACTGCTCAAGCGAGTTGGCCCCTTCATGTTATTAAGATGAGGCCTGCATGACCGTCGAAAGCCGCCAATTCCCTTGCGATAACTGCGGGGCCGATTTGCGCTTTCACATCGGCGTGCAGTCGCTCAAGTGCGACTATTGCGGCAGCGAAAAGACGATCACGCTCGATGCCGATGCGGTCGTGGCCGAGCAGGATTTCCACGGCATGCTCGCCAAGCTGCGCGACCTGCGTCTGCAACCATCTGATGCGGCGTCCAACGACCTCCGCGAATTCACGTGCGACAACTGCGGCGGAACCGTCGCATTCCTCGGCACGATCACGAGCGACGAGTGCGCCTATTGCGGCACCGTCGTCGCGCTCGACAAAGTTCACGATGCGGCCGACCGTGTGCCGGTCGATGGCGTCCTGCCGTTTCAGATCGATCGCAACACCGCACGCAAGAATCTCAAGGTCTGGGTCAAGTCGCGCTGGTTTGCTCCCAACGAATTTCTCCGCCGCGGCGTACAGGGCATTTTCAACGGCATGTACCTGCCCTATTGGACGTTCGATTCATTCACACAAACCCATTGGGAAGGTCAGCGCGGAGATAACTACACCGTCACCGTTGGCAGCGGTAAGGACCGACGCACCGAAACGCGTACGCGCTGGAGTTGGCGATCGGGCTCGTTCCAACGCATATTTGATGATGTCTTGTTAACCGGCACGACTCAGTTGCCGCAGAATCGCCTCGAAGATCTGGCGCCGTGGCCGCTGGATCGCTGCCGACCGTTCAATGATTCGTTTCTCGCGGGCTATTTGGCATCGACCTACGACGTTGAACTCGACCACGGATTTGAAGCCGCTCGCAACGTGATGGAAACGCGGTTGCAACAAATCGTGCGCGGTGAAATCGGCGGCGATCACCAGCGAATTACGAAGATGGACGTGTTTTACGACGCCATCACGTATAAGCACCTGCTGCTGCCGGTTTGGACGCTGGTCTATCGCTACCACGGTAAACCGTATCAGGTCTTTGTGAACGCGGGCACTGGCGAAGTGCAGGGCGACCGTCCGTGGAGCTGGGTCAAGATCACGCTCGCGATACTTTTCGGCATCGCACTCATCGTCGGCGGGATTCTCCTTTATCAGCACTTTCAATCGCCGTCGAATATGCCGGCCAACTTTCATTTTGACCGATTCTAAGGTCCGATCTTCGGCGGCTTGCATATTCGCGAGCGGCGGCGACACTACATCATCAAATGCGGGCACCAGCCGCCCCGCCGAATGACCAAACTACGCCGTGAGCCGCCACTAGACGCGCCCGATGCGAATGAACCTCCCCAACCAGATCACCACGGCTCGCTTCATCATGGCGATCGTATTTTTGGTCTTGCTCGACCGGTTCAACATCAAACAACAGGACGAGCAGGTCTGGATCATGGACATTGCCTTCGTGCTGTTCGTAGTAGCGGCGCTTTCGGACATTCTCGACGGCCATCTGGCACGCAAATACAACCAGATCACCGCGTTCGGACGAATTCTCGATCCCTTCGTCGATAAGGTGCTCGTCGTCGGTGCGTATATCCTGTTCCTCGGCAGCAACTTTCGACAGGCGGATCAATCGGCGGCGACGGGGCTCGAAGCTTGGATGGTCGTCGTTATCGTCGCACGCGAGTTGCTCGTCTCCGGACTGCGCGGGTTTAGCGAAGCCGGCGGTAGAGCTTTTGGCGCCAATTGGTGGGGCAAGATCAAGATGCTGCTGCAATCGATCACCGTCGGCTGGGTGTTAACCAGCCTCGGTCGGCTGCGCGGTATCGAGTGGGTACTGACCGGTCGCACCATCGTCATATGGCTGATGGTCGGGTTCACGGCGATTAGTGTGATCGCATATCTGTTATCATCGCGTAAAGCGCTGGTGGAGCAAGCGGCGTGACCGACGCGATCAAAGCTACGATCCTCGGCATCATTGAGGGACTGACGGAGTTTCTCCCCGTCAGCAGCACCGGCCACATGCTCTTGGCCATGCCCGTACTCGACATCAATCCTGAAACGCCGCCGTGGCCGGTCTTTTTGTTCTTCATCCAAATCGGCGCCATCTTTGCTGTCGTGCTATATTTCTGGCGCGATTTGTACAAACATATCTTTCGACCGCGATCGGCCCGCGCGCAGGATCATCTGCTAATCAAGCTATTCATCGGCACGTTGCCCGGCGGTGTCATCGGCTTGATGTTTGATGATAAGGTCGAGGAGTTGCTGTACGGCCCCACGCCCGTCGCCATCACGCTCATCATCGGTGCCGTCGTGATGGTGGCGATTGAATTGATCTTTCGTCGCATGGAAGGCGTTGGGCTGGAAGGCATCACGCTGAAGCAGGCGTTCCTAATCGGCGTCGCGCAATGCGTTGCGATTATTCCCGGCACCAGTCGTAGCATGGCAACCATCCTCGGCGGTCTGGTTGTCGGCTTGCCGGCAACGACGGCCGCCGAGTTTTCATTCTTGCTCGCGATTCCGACGATTTGTGGCGCAGGCTTGTTAAAGATTATCAAACATTGGGATACGCTCGACAGCAGTATGTTCCCGCTATTGGGGTTGGGCTTTAGCGTCTCGTTCGTCGTCGCCTTGCTCGTCGTTGCCGGATTTATGAACTACATCCGCAAACGGTCGCTCATCCCCTTTGCCGCCTACCGCGTCGTCCTTGGCGTTGTCGTGTTAATCGCCGTTTTGGCGGGTTGGCTTGGTCCGGCCAGTTAGCCGCGCCAACAGGGCATCTCCTTTAAAATCCACCGTTTCACCCCACCAAACACCGATTTTCTCGGAAATTTCAGCATCCTTCTAACCTCGAAAAAACGGCTGTGTCTAACGCGGCGTGAACGAAAATACGCCGCACGGACGACGTGCAATGCTCAGGCATGAAATCGTTCGTTGCGGCTCAGGTAACGCTTGTGCGAGAAGGAGACAGCGATGCGTAAGAACCGATTGCTCACGATGTTGTTCGCGTTTGGTTTGGCAACCGCCGGTATGGCGATGTTCGGTGCACAAGACGCCGAAGCGGGCGGCTTTTATCGCCGCGGCTATCGCGTCCGTCGCGCCCCGGTGTATCGCCGAGTCGTACCTGCACCGGTCTATCGTAGCTACTATGTCGCACCGCGCTATCGCTCGGTGTACGTGGATGTCGGCTACGGTTACGGCGGATATGGCTACGGATACTATCCAAGCTACCGCGGCGGATTCTGCTACTAAGCGAACCGTAATGTGGTGAAATAAGAACTCCTCCCTTTTTCATGAGATAGGGTCGAGCCTTCGGAGGCTCGGCCCTTTCTTTTTTTATGGATAATAAGGAACAGATCGATTCAAGGGCGTACCGAATTCAAATGTAGCGTATTTGAGATTTTGTCGACGAGTTGTAGCACGAATTGATTCTTCGGATTTGCGCGTTCACGGCTATGTTCTTCAGTCGTCTTCTACGCCAAAGGCGTTGTTTCAATAGCCTGGGGTTGACGCGAAGCGGCTACCCCAGGAAATCGTTGGCAAAATATCATTGAACTCTGAAGGAGTTCTGTCGCCGTACGGCATGCCGCAACGCATTCAGCGTTGGAAGTCTTGAGTTGGCAACACAACCCAGGGTAGCTGCTGCGCATCAACCCTGCGCTACTGGCGCAACGCCGTTGGCGTTGGCGCGGCTTCGCATCTCAATGCTACGTCTGCATTACGCTTGCAATAGGGCGACCAGCGATACGTCTCATTGAAAACTCGTCGAGGCTTCGGTTGAATTCCGCACCGCGCCTTGCGCACCCGTATCACTTCAACTTCCATATTCACGTTGAGTTCTTGCAGCGTCTAAAAATGAGACAGACGCCGGGCTCCATTGCGTTCTGCAAATCGATCGCACGTCGTCGCTTCCGCGAGCGACTAACAGCGCGTACCGATTCCACAGTCAGCGAATGAAGACCGACGTCTATGAGGGAAATGTGATCGACTTACAAAGTAAATCGATCGGGCGGGGTGTCGAACTTAACGACTAACCGAGCAGCGGCCCCAACAGGGCCGAAACGATGTCTCCGAAAAATCCGAAGATATCACCCAGAAACATCTGCAACTGCTCAAATAGAGAACCCAAGTCAAACATGAGCATCTCTCCTTTTCTGCGAGGGAGGTTGATCTCATTTGGATGGGCATTCGATATACACATCGAAAGGTGGGCTACTCGTGTATATGCACGGGCCGTGCCAACGGTTGCAGAATCGACGGAATGTCAAAAAAAGACGTTTGTCGCGCACCGCAAAATCGCCGAACTGGGCAGGCAAGCGCAAATTGCAGCTACTCGGACTCGGCGGATTACCCAATTCATCGCTTAAATTAGCGCGGTCCTAATCGTTCGCATGCTTCGGTAACGCAATCAGTTGTAAACGTTTGTCAGTAAGGCCGGTAAGCAAGTCGTACGTGCCGGGTGGATCGGTTTTAAGAATGTCGGCGCTTACGAAAACAATTGCGCCGTTCAAACGTTGCCAGTCAACCTTTTGATTTGCTTTCACGTCAATGACAGGCCACAAAAAACGCCGCTCCAAATACATCGCACCGATGACAGTCGTCTTATCGAGCGATTCATTTTCCAAAACGCAGCCGATACGAACGCAACTATCAAGGAATGGTGCAGCTTGCTTTTCAACCGATTGCATGTCGGCCAAGCGCCCGGCTGCCTTTTCGGCACGTTTGGGGCGGCTATTGATGATGATCGCATTTTCATAAGACATCGCGAGAAGCGGTAAAGCCAGCATTGCAGCAATCACAAAGCGCCGCCGGTTCGATGATGGGTCACCGAGCAAGCTGGCCAACGAATCGACGCCACCCACCACGGCCGCCCATATCGCGGGTAACAGGAGTAAGACGAACCGAACACCCTCATCCCACGGCCAAATGGACAACAGCGCAAGCGTGAGCAACGCGAAATAATCGATCAACATGCGGTAGCGCCACGCACGCCAACAAAGCAGGATGAACATCCCACCGCCGATCAACCATGTACTCAACGTTGCGAGCGGAGGTTGGAACAATCGCCAGCCCAGACGCGTTGGAACGACGGCCTCTTTGATAGACGCCAGGCGCAGAGGTGCGAACTCGACGAAGCGCTTGAGTTGAAGCGTGACGAATCCGTCATCCACGTTTTCACCCGCGCGGGGATTGAACAGGATGCGCGAGTAACCATATTCGTTGGGATAGCTGCGTTCGCGCGCCGACCATTGGAGTTGCGGATAGATCGTCGCGATAACGAGGAGCGTTCCGGCAATGACGCGTGCGATGCCCTTTTGTTGAGCAATGCCCTGTTCGCCCTGAATATCGTCATTAGCATCAATCTGAGTAGCGTCGCTATCCGAACGCTGCTTGCGGCGAGCCAATGCGATCAACCCCAATGGGATCAACACCACGCCCATTGTGCGAATTAAGATCGCGGCTGCGCAACAAAAAACACCGAGCAGGATACGCCACCAAGAAAGCCGCCCCGCGCGCCACGCCTCGAATTGAATCAGCGTCCCCAATGCGAACGGCATAAACGCCAACTCGGAAAGCAGATACTCGCTTTGGATGAGTAGCGCCGGGCTGAGGGCAACGAACACGGCTTTCCAACGCGCGTGCCGATGCTCACGGTAATAAACGTGTGTCAATATCGCCGTCGCCAACCAACCGACGATCAACAGCAGGCGCACTTCAAGAAGCGGCAGACCGTCGGGCGTCATGACGAAGTACAGCAAGCACGAAAAACCGGGGGGTAATAACAATCGCCCAAAACCGAATGTTCCGTGCTCCGCCAAGCTCCGCGCGCCGCGCAGGTATCGAAACGAATCGGGGGAAAGAACGAGCCAGTCGCCAAGCGACCACACGCCCGTCAGCAATGCAATAATGATCGCCAACAGAAGATAAAACGCCCAATCGGGAAGGCGTGGTTTGTTTCCAGGTTGGCGGGCGGTGTTCTGCAATGCGATTCCAAATGGGGTTCGTGCAATCGGGTAATGTTGTCGCAAAATGGTGGCGTTGCTAACGGATGTATGCTGTCGAAGTCATACGAAACATTCCCACCGTTATCGCTTCCTCACGGGCGCGGCTCTGATAGATGTCAGCGAGATCTATCGCGCGCGTCCGCACGCGAACGTCGCGACGCTCTAGTTATATCGAGCTTAATACTGGAAGTGCTTGATCTGTTCGCCGTGGGAACCGATGTGCGTCATCGCGTCGATCCCGATCTGCAGGTGCAAATCAGCCCAGTTGCGCGTAACTTCCGCATCGCTTTCCTCAGTCTTCACGCCTTCCGGCGTAATCGGCACGTCGGAAACCAGCAACAACGCCCCTCGCGAAATCTCGTTGCTGTGCCCCACCATGAAGATCGTTGCGGTCTCCATGTCGATCGCGATCGCCGTCACGCGCTGCAACCGCGCTTTGAAGACCTCGTCGTGCTCCCACACGCGACGGTTGGTCGTAAACACCACGCCGGTGCGATAGTCGAAGCCGCGCTCGCAGATCTTGTCGGACACGAACTTGTGCAGCTTAAAGCTCGGTAGGGCTGGCACCTCCGGCGGGAAGTAGTCGTCGCTCGTTCCCTCCCCACGAATGGCCGCGATCGGCAGAATGAAGTGCCCGATCTCGGTCGTCGTCTTCAATCCGCCGCATTTGCCTAAAAACAATACACCTTTGGGCTCGCGCGCGATCAATAGGTCCATGATGATCGCCGCGTTGGGGCTACCGATGCCGAAGTTCACGATGCTGAGACCGGCACTGTTGGTCGCCGCCTGCATGGGACGATCCTCACCCTCAACGTCGCAGCCAAATTGTTCCGCAAAGCGATCAACGTAATTGCTGAAATTGGTCAGCAACACGTAGTCGCCAAAGTCATCGATCGGCATGCCGGTGTATCTCGGCAACCAGTTGCGGGCGATATCAAACTTGCTGAAGGGCGGTAGCATTTGGGACATGGCGAGCATGATACCCTGTCGGCGAAATTCTGTGGACACGGAATTGGCCGACGATATGCTGATATTCGGGGTGAACTTTCGGGCGTTCTGGGCGTACGCTCGATAGCAACATCTCTTACCACGGACGGCTGCCACAGTTCAAGGAGCGAACGATGCGGCGAAACATCCTTTTGGGTTGCGGAATCTTTCTGGCCGGCGCACTGACAGGCGCACTTACGATACAAATTAGCCGTGGCGGAGCCGCCCCGACGGAGGTCGAGATCGCACGGCAAATACCCGATGGCCCTGCGGATTTGGCCGACCGCCTCGCCTTGGTGTTCGACCGACAAATCGTGCCGCCCGAGCGCGTCGGTCAGCCGATCGACGAGCAGCCATTTCAACTCGAGCCACCGCGCAAAGGCCGCTGGACGTTCGCTGCCACCGACCGCATCGAATATCTGCTTGAGGAGCAACTCGAAGCCGGTCGCCAATATGCGCTTAAGCCGACGCCGGCCTGCGCCCGCATGCTTGGCGCACAGCTAATCGGTGAGCGAACCGCCACTTTCAAGACCGAGTCGCTCAAGGTGTTGCAATGCGGCATCGCCTCGTCGGATAAGAGCCACGTCAACGTCGAGATCGCGTTTAACCAACCGGTGAATGGCACGGCGTTGGAACAAGCCCTGCAAGTGCGCGACCTCAAAATACAGCAGCCACTGAAATCAACGCTACTCACGCGGCAGAACACTAAGACGCATATGGTTCGTTTCGATCGTCCTACTGCCACGAACGCGGTACTGACCATCGCAGAGCGGCTAACGCCAGCTGATGGTGACTTAACGCTGGGGGCCAACTTCGAGCAGCAACTGACCTGTCATGAACTGCTCGATATTGAATACGTTTACGCGCATCCGCACGACTTCGGCGACGAAGCTACGATCCGGCTCAACTTTAACAATCGCCTCAAACGCAATGCCGCCATTCCGCATGTCAGCATCTCGCCACCGGTCGCCAACGTTCGCACATCGATTTATTACGACAGTCTTTCCATCGACGGGCCATTTGAATGCGGCAAGCGTTACGCAGTTACGGTCGAGCCCGGGTTGGTCGCGCGCAACGGCACCATCACGAAAGAGAACATCACCAAGACGGTGCGAATACCCGACCGTGAGCCGCAGTTGCGTCTAACGACCGGCCGCGGCGTGTTGAGCCCTGCTGGCCATATGCTGCTCGATGTCGAAACGGTCAATTACAACGACATCACCGCGACCGTAACGCGCCTGTTTCCAAACAACCTCGTTGCACACCTGCACGGCGGTGATGCGGATACGACAGGCAAAGAGATTCTGACGAAGAAACTGACGGTCACCGCGAAGAAGAACGAGTTGGCCAAGTCGGTGCTGAACCTTGGCGAGTTGATCGAACGGCAGGCGGGGATCTATCACGTCAGCATCAAGGGCGATCAGAGTTACTGGCATAACGATTCCGCAGTGATCGCAGTCAGTGATTTGGCCATTGCGGCGCGCAAACAGAAAGACGGCGTGTTCTGCTGGGTCACTTCTATTGCCGAAAGCACCACGGTTGATGCCGTCACGCTCAAAGCCTATTCCTACACCAACCAATTGCTTGCCGAAGCAACGACCGACGACCAGGGCCGAGCGGCGTTGGAACTCCCCACGGGCTCGGGCTCCGATGATGCCGCTTGGGTCATCGTTGCCGAAAAAGACAACGATCTAAGTTATCTTCTTCTTGACCGCGATAATTGGAGCCCCGAGCAAAATGACCTCGCCGGACGCCCGCCCGTCGAAACATACGACGCGTTCGTTTACACAGAGCGCGGCGCCTATCGCCCCGGCGATGTGATTCATCTCACGGGGATACTTCGCGACCAAACCGGCGCTGCCCCGCCGCCGTTTCCGATTTCGATTACCGCCAAACGCCCCGAAGGCAAGACATTGCTGAGCGAAACCATCAAACCCGATGAATCACTCGGTGGCTTTTTCCATCTCGATATTCCGACACCGCCATCCGCACAACTTGGTCGGTACACATTCAGCGTGAGCATCCCGGGGACTAAGAAGGTTTTGGGTACAGCGACGGCATTGGTCGAGAGCATCCTGCCGGTGCGCATCGATGTGGCCGCCGCCAGCGAAGAGCCAACGTACTTGGGCAATGAGAAGCCGCAGATCGACATCAACGCAAAGTATTTATTCGGCAAACCGGCGTCGGGGCTACTAGCCACTGCCAGCGGTCAGTTTGTACGGCGACCGTTTAAGCCTGCTGAGTTTGAAGGCTTTTTGTTTGAGCCCTTGAAGATTGAGGACGAGCAGGTGATTGAAGAAGTCAGCACCACGCTCGACGAGGCAGGCCACGCAACCGTGAACATTCCGTCGGCGTCGGGTGTCGGCCTTTGGGAAGCGCGCGTCGCCGTCACGGTCACCGAACCGGGCAGTCGCTCCGTATCGAGTCGCTTAAGTTTCGCGTCTGATCCTGCCGATCGACATCTCGGTATTCGCCTGCCGATTGGTCACGCTGCGCCATCTGGTGACACCATCGATGTGCAATGGGCACAAGTAACCGGCCAAGGGGACTTGGCCGACGGTAAGCCGGTCACATTGTTGGTCGAGCGCGTCGAATACGACTGGGCCATTCGCGACACAGGTAACGGCATGCGTTGGGAAAGCACCGAGCGCCGCATCGAAGTTGCAACGCAACAACTCAACCAAGATGACCCAACGCCAAGCGGTACGGTGCCGGTGACGCTCAGGACACCCGGACAATATCAGCTTCGCTTGGCCGAACCAGCATCGGGGTTAACGGCCGATTGGGCATTGTACGTTCATCATCGCGATGCCCACGACGAGTCGTTTGCCGTAGCGCTTCCCGAGCAAGTCGAGCTCAAGCTTAACGACGCGAAATATCTTCCCGGCGATACGGTCAACACGACCGTTCGTGCCGGTATGAAGGGAACGTTACTCGTCGCCCTAGAGACTGACCGCGTGATCTGGTCGCAAGCGCTGGAAATGACGGGTAATACTGAAACAATCGAAGTACCGATTCCCGAAGATCTACGGCGCGACGCGTTTCTGACAGCGAGCGTCATTCGTCCGCTCAACTTAGAAGCGACCAAATGGAAACCGTTGCGGGCACGCGGCATCGCGCGCGTTCCGGTTGATTTCAATCATCGCACGCTGGCGTTGGAACTGGACGCGCCGGTTGATACGCGCCCGGGTTCTGAGGTCACCGTTACGGCACGCGTCACCACCACAGACGACGAATCGACAAACCCTACGGTCGTTCATGCATTTGCCGTTGACGAAGGACTGTTATTGCCGACCGCCTTCAAAACGCCTGACCCGTTGGCATATTTCTTTGCACCACGCGCCGCGACGATTGAGCACTTCGACGTATTCAACCGTTTGCTTCCGGACTTCGTTCGCCCACATTCGACCAATCAAATCGGCGCGGGTGACGATGATTTTAATGCCGACGGCTTGTCCGACGACGCGATGATGCGCTCGCCGGTTTCAATGGAACGGCAAGTCGGCTTCGTTGCTTGGCAAAAAGCACTGCCCGTCAACGAAAATGGCGAAGTGAGTTTCGCATTCACGGCTCCACCAACACAAGGACGCTTACGCGTGATGGCGTTGGCCGTCCGCGGTGATCGGTATGCCTCCGCCGAAAAGCCTGTTCTGCTGTCCGCACCGTTGATGGTCGAGGCGCAATGGCCACGATTCCTGTCACCGGGCGACGAAGCGTGGGTGCCGGTCAAGATCTTCAACCAATCCGACGCGGAACACGATATCGATATCGATCTCGACATCGTTTCGGCTGATGGCGTTGATGTTGCCGAAGTTGAAACCGACACGTTCACCATCGCCGCCGATTCGTCGCAAACAGTCTGGCTAAAGTTGATCGCCACCCAGCCCGGTCGCGCGTCGGTCAGCCTCACGGCCCGTTGGAAGCTTGAAGGTGACGAAGCCTTCGAATCAGCGGAATCCATTGGCATGATTCCCGTGCGACCGTTGACGTCGATTCGCACCGTTTCGTACACCCAGCGCGTTCCGGCGGGCGAGTCGTGGCAAATGCCGAGCCCCGGCGGCTTTCTCAATGGCACGATGACGACGCGCATTCAAGTCCAGCCCACGCCCGCTGCCGAACTGATGCCTGCCTACGAAGCATTGCTTGATTATCCGTATGGCTGCCTCGAACAAACGTCGAGCCGCGTGCACGGGCTCATCTGCGCTCGCGACATGATTGAAACCACTGGCGACGAGCGGGCAGATATCGACAATCGTATACAAGCGGGCCTCGTGCGTATTTGGTCAATGCAGACGACCGGCGGCGGACTCGCGTTTTGGCCGAATAATAACGAGCCGAGCCTGTGGGGCACGACGTATGCGACTCAAGTTTTGCTCGCCGCGAATTCCGCAGGCTTCGAGATCAATAACGAGTTGCTCGATGGCGTGGAAAGTTACCTGTCGAATACGGCCAAACGATTGGCAGAAAGCAATGACGAGAACGATCAATCTCAGCGCTTAACACTGTTGCCCTCCATCGCTTTCGTTCTCGCGCAACTCGATGCGGCACCAGTAGGCATCATGGCCAACCTGAGCGACGATGCGGACAGGCTCGACCTCGAAGGTCGCTGCAATCTCGCACGGGCATGGTTAAGCGCCGGCCATCGCGACCGCGCGGAAAAGTTGCTCTCGAATGGCGTGGTACATGTTGCGACCAGTCGCGCATTGGGGGCCGGACGAATCACCTCTCCCATTCGCCAGCAGGCGGTCTTGCTCGATGCCTTGCTCGATTTCAATCATGACGACGAACCCGAGCATCAAGTGGTCGCCCAACTGCTCGCCACGCGCGAGCAATCGCGCTGGCACTCGACGTTGGAAAACGCCACCTGTCTGAGCGCGTTGGCCCGCTACTATCACCGTCAGCCGCAAGATGCCGTTTTTTCCGGCCAGTTGGCTATTGGTGGTGAAGAGCCGATCGACTTCGATAACGAGACGCCGACACCAATGAAGTCGGTGGCAACGGGCAAGGATGTCACGATCTCATCGGAAGGCACCGGTTCCTACTTTGTCACGTGCACGCATCGCGGTTTAGCGTCCGAACCGATGGAGCAACCGTATTTCGACAATGGTCTAAGAGTTCGGCGGCAATGGCTCACTGCCGATGGTAAGCCCGTCGATCCAAACGCGATTAAGGTCGGCGATCTCATTCGCGTGCAACTGACCGTATCCGCCAACGGCCTTGCCGCCGGCGAGATACTGCCGAACATTGCCATCGTCGATGCCTTACCGGGCGCGACCGAAGCAGAGAATCCGGCACTTGCGACGTCGGCTGTCGAATCCACAGCGGGCACGCTCGCGACTGACTCGGTGCAGTTTGAAGACGACCGCGTATTGGTGTTCGCCTCCGTTACCAATAAACCGGCCACGTTTGAGTACCACCTTCGCGTCGTCGGTCGCGGCGATTTCACGCTGCCGCCGATTGAAGCCAATTGCATGTATGACGGTAGCATCGCCAGCCGCCACGGCGGCGGTCGCATCGTGGTGACGCAGTAAGACAACTTGGTACGCCGACGACCTTGAGGCGGAAGCCTGAACGGCTGGGGTGAAGGTCTTAGACATTGAGCAAAACTAAAGCACGCACGAAATGAGCAAGGACGCAGTGCCAGCAACGTTAACTACTCGATGGCGACGATGGGCGTGGCGCTCGGTATTGGTTTGTGGTGCGCTCATTGGTTTTTTGGCGCTCGCATTTTTTGTCGCCGACGCCATTTGGCCATTGCCTGTCGATGCCATACGTCAGTTCCCCGCCAGCCCTGTTGTGACCGACCGCAACGGCAACACGCTATACATTGCGACCGGCAGCGATCAGCAGTGGCGCTTGCCTGTAACCAGCGATGCGCTGTCGCCCCATCTAAAGCACGCAACGCTCGCGCTCGAAGATGAACGCTTTTATTTCCATTACGGCGTCGATCCGATTGCTATCGCGCGTGCGGCGTGGCAAAACCTCACACACCGCGAAGTCGTGTCCGGCGCGAGCACGTTACCGATGCAGATTGCGCGCATGCTTAACCCACAGCCGCGCACCTGGTCAGCCAAGATCTCGGAGGCGTTTCGCGCGATTCAGCTTGAGAATCACTTCACCAAGGACGAACTGCTCACGCTCTATTTGAATATCGCCCCCTACGGCGGCAACGTGCGCGGTGCCGAGGCCGCTGCCCGCAGCTACTTCAATAAATCCGCTGTCAATTTGACGATCGACGAAGCCGCCTTACTTGCAGCCATTCCCCAATCACCCGAACGATTGCGTCCCGACCGTCACGCCGATTGCGCACGCGCCCGCGGCGACTTTGCAATTTCCCGAATGCGCTATGAAGGTTACTTAACTGAAAACGAGGCAACTGCATCTAAGCAATCGTCGATAAAGCTTCAACCGTGGGATCGCCCGCGCCAACCATCTCTCGTAACAACCGCAGCATTAGCTCGGCGACCAAACGGCGGAACGACGACCATCGACGTCGCCATCCAAAGTATCGTCGAGCAGGCTGTTACCCAGCATCAAACCAACTTACCCAAAGATAGCGACATCGCAGTCGTCGTCATCGACGTGCAAGACGCGTCTATCGTCGCATGGGTCGGCAATGCCAACCAACATGACAAACAAACCGGCAACGTCGATGGCGTGCTTGCGTCTCGCAGCCCAGGATCAACACTTAAACCGTTCGTTTACGCAACGGCATTCGAGCGTCGGCGCCTTCACCCTTCAATGACAGTTGCAGATCGTCAAACGACTTTCGCCGAGTGGCGACCGCGCAACTACAGCCACGACTACCTCGGCGAGGTCACAGTCGCCGCCGCCCTGCGTCGCTCGCTCAATATCCCGGCGTTGGCCATCGCGCAACATCTCGGCGTCGACGCGAGCGCGCAAACCCTCAATCAATGCGGGCTTCGCCACGCGCGGGCGACGGTACAACGCGCCGGCCTAAGCCTGATCACGGGTGGCGCCGAAACACGCTTGCTCGACTTGGTGAACGCCTACGCCGTGTTTGCGCGCGGTGGCACCTACGTTCCGCCGCGACTATTCGTTGACGAACCGACTCAAGTTGGCACGGCAGTCTTTTCCAGTCAAACTTGCGCGGCGATTAACCATACGCTTTCAAACATTGAGCGCGAGCGCCCTGAGGCGCGCCACGCGACGATCGCCACCCACGGTGGGTATATGTGGAAGACGGGAACCAGTTCGGCACGGCGCGACGCATGGGCCATCGGCCATAACGGGCGCTTCGCACTCGGCGTTTGGGTGGGCCGTTTCAGCGGTGCGGCGCATCCGAGCTTTGTTGGCAAGATCGCTGCAGAGCCCTTGCTATGTAAATTATTTGAAACGCCCGCGATGAAGCAGCATGGCATCTCCGAGCGACCGACCTGCCCCGACTGGCTGGTGACCAATCCGATTCATTTCGAAACTGACGAACAGAAACCGCTACGCATATTGAGCCCCCCGCGCGAATCGCGTTTCATCTCCATGAACGGCCATACCGCCGTGCATGCGCAGATCAATCGCTCGACGCCGGTCACATGGTTCATCAACGACGTGTTCGCGGGCACCGACAATGAGCCGCGCTTCGAGTTGCCCGTTGGTCGACACCAATTACGCGCCGTCTCGGCAGATGGCGAGTCGGATTGCGTCGTGGTGGTCGTAAAAGCGAGCGATTGAAACGGCCATCGGCAACGACCGTTTTCGAGCTTCCGGAGCGCTGCCCCGAGAGACTCCGTTCGATAAGCCGCTATAAACATGCACCGGCACTTGGTCTCATCAGCCTCAGTCGTTATGATTTGACTTCGGCAGATATCCGCTGCCCAACTCCCAACGGTTCGCCGCCTCCGAACCGCAAGCGGGAGCAAAGGAGGGCGCTGCCCCTTCAGGATCGTGTGACTCGACAAGCTCCCATGTATGCAGGTTGAGCCCTCGTGAGGCGGGCGAATGGGCTGAGCGTGCATCCATATTTCGGGAGTCTGTCACTGATGACACGACAACGCGATCTCAAAACGCGCATCCGCGCGCGAATGAAAAAAACAGGCGAGCGCTACACCAGCGCTCGAGCACAAATCCTTCAACAATCCTCGACCCAAGAAGCAACGGCGCATTTCCCCGGTGTGCTAGATGGCTACGACCGCTTCGGCGGCGTGCAGGGTGAAACCGCGATTCTGCAAAACGTCTTGCGGCATTCCAGCGTTACGCACCCCGCTAACAGTGAGCCTTATAGCGAAACCATGCTCCATGGTCTTTGCGGCGGCCTCGGCTTTATGTACGCCGTCTTCGAATACAAAGGCTGGCCGCCGATGCTTACGATGGTAATGCGCAGCGGCACCATGCCTGATACTTACATGATGCCCGTCTTCGATCGCATCGGCGTAACGATCAAGTCGGAACAAACAACGAGCGCTAACCGCGCGCGTCAGCATCTCGACAAAGCGCTAGATGCTGGGAAGCCCGCGATCTGCGTCGTTGATATCGCGCACCTTCCGTATTACGGCGTACCATCACAGATGGCCGGAATGGGGCCGCATTACGTCGCGGTCGTCGGGCGCGACGGAGACGATTTCTGGCTTGACGATCGTTCGCCGCGGCCCTGTCGCGTTTCGGCAGATCAGCTTGCTCTAGCCCGCAATGGTTACAAAAAGGCCAAGCATCATCTCATCACCATTGAATCGCACGATCCCAAATTCGATTGGAAGGCCTCGCTCTACGACGCCATCGGCGCCACCTGCCGCGCGCTAGAAGAAGGCGATGTCGGCGTGCCGCCGAGCTTCCGCACTAACTGTGGTTTTGCCGGCATGGAGAAGTGGCAAAGGCTATTGACCGATGCGAAAGATAAAAAAGGCTGGTCGACCGTGTTTAACACGCCCGACAAAGCGTACGTTGGCCTGCGTCGCGCATACGAGTGTATTCAATACGAATACACCGCCCCGGCCGGTGGACGCTTGTTCTATGCCGAGTTTCTGGATGAGGCGGCGGGATTAGCCCCTGATACCAAGCTTTCAAAAGCTGCCGAACATTGGCGCGACGCTGCCGACGGTTGGTCGGCACTGGCTGGCCTAATAGCAGACGCGCCGGACGACGCCATCCAAAAAGGGTGTCAACTGTGCGATCAACGAGCCGAGTTGCTCGATCAAGACGCGGACGCTGCGACAGACGAATTGCAGCGACTCGCGGAAGCCCAACGCCACTTGAAAGTAGATTGCCATCTGACACCAGAATCGGCAGTCAAAGTGTTCGATGCGATGGCGGACCGTTTGGAAGACATCATTGCTATCGAACGCCGTGCGGTCGAAGCGCTTCGGGCTACGCAATAGCTCCCAACTTTTCCTAATCAAAAACTAAGCGCGGCACTCGACCGCGGGCAATCGAAACACACTGCACGTGTGCGGCATGTTCGTACCGTGCGCGCGAGTATCACCATGAAAAATCAAAATAAGAAGAAGAACGGCATGTTTTGGCTACTCACCATCGGCGGCAGCATTCTCGGGCTGCTTGTCATCGCGATCCTAATCGGATTTTTGTTACCGGCGAAGTACGCGTTCAGCATCGAATGCACCGTAAATGCGCCACCGCAGGATGTATGGCAATTGCTTCATCAGCCGACGCAGATTTCTGTGGCAGGGAAGCAATGCCGGGGCGTCCAGGTAATAGAGGATGCGCCGCTGTCGTGGGTTGAGGATTTGGGATCGACGCAGGTCACATACCAAGTAGTGGATGAGTCACCCAACGATTCCATGACCGTCCATGGCGCCGATAGTGTCGTCCCCATGCAATTCGACGCCGTCATCCGGCTGACGCCGACGGAAAACGGCACACGCATTAATGCTTCGGTCAACGGGCGCATCGATAGCGGTACGCTTCATGTGCCGTTGTTTCGCCTGATCGTACACATGGGAGGCGCGAAGGCAGGATATCGCGACTACTTGCATCGTCTCGCACAAGCTGCAGAGTCGGCAAAGCAGTAAGCGGCTCGCTATCGTGCATAATTCATTCGGGGCGGGATTCTATCCCGCCCTGTTGCGTTTGTGCGCCTTGATCCATTGCCCGATCTTTTGGACAATCGCGAAGCGAAATGTTGGAACACCGAATCCGTTAAAACTGCGGAAAGGACAACGTTAGTGACGCAACTCGACATCAAAAATATCGGTGACGCCGTACAGTCGGCCAGCGCGCCGTTTTCGCGGCTGCGCGAAGAGATCGGCCGCGTGATCGTTGGGCAGCAAGCCATGATCGACAGCCTGATTGTCGGCATTCTCGCGGGCGGTCATATCCTGCTCGAAGGCGTGCCTGGCTTGGCGAAAACCCGAACCGTCTCAACCCTGGCTCGGGCGCTGCAAACCAGCTTTCAACGCGTACAGTTCACGCCCGACCTCTTACCGGCCGACCTCGTCGGCACCCTCGTATACGAACCGCAAACGCAGGCGTTTCGCGTCAAGAAGGGGCCGATTTTCGCGAACCTCATCCTCGCCGATGAGATCAACCGTGCTCCCGCTAAAGTGCAGAGCGCCCTGCTCGAATCGATGCAGGAACATCAGGTCACTATCGGCGATGAAACGTTCGCCTTGCCCGAGCCGTTTCTCGTAATGGCCACGCAAAACCCGATCGAGCAGGAAGGCACGTACCCACTGCCCGAGGCGCAGGTCGATCGCTTCATGCTCAAGGTGTTGGTGAATTACCCCACGCCCGAAGAGGAGCGACTGATTCTCGACCGCATGGCCAAAACGAGCGACACGCTCACCGTCGAGCCCGTCATGAGCCCCGACGATATCATTCGCGCACGACAGGTCGTAGATGACATCTATATTGATGACAAGATCAAAGATTTTATCGTGTCGCTCGTCATCGCTACGCGCGACCCGAAGAAGTACGGCCTAGACATCGCTCACTTGTTGCAATACGGCGCATCGCCGCGCGCCTCGATCATGCTCACGCTCGGTGCAAAGGCCCGGGCGTTCCTTGCCTGCCGTGGTTTCGTCACGCCGCAAGATGTGAAAGATGTCGCCCGCGAAGTACTGCGCCACCGCGTAATCGTGACATACGAAGCGGAAGCCGAAGAAAAAACGAGCGACGACATGGTCGAAGCGATCCTCTCGCACGTACCCGTACCGTAAGAAACGTCGAAACGTCGAAACGTCGAAACGTCGAAACGTCGAAACGTCGAAAAAGACATCAGGCATTCATACTGTATAACCTGAGGTGGTTTCTCCATTAAAGGTTGTTTCCCGAAACATGCGCGGAGAGAATGAGACATGGGACGCATTCAAGGTGACTTACTGAGCCGTTCCTTTCGTTTAACAAAGAGCGTAATTGAGGTGAGTGAGTTGTTTCCGAACAAGCCAGCGGGTTGGGTCGTGGCGAAGCAATTACTTATACTTAGGTCGGGCACGAGTGTGGGCGCGAATCTACGCGAAGCAGACCATGCGATTTCGGATGCTGAATTCGCCCATCGCTGCAGCATCGCACGCAAAGAGGCGAGCGAAGCCGGTTATTGGCTTGAGCTAAGTTGCAAGACAAACCTGCTCGATACCGAAGCCTCCGATCCCATACTGAACGAAACCATCGAGTTGACACGCATTCTTACTTCCGTCGTAATAAAAACTCAACGACATCTGTCGGAGACCAAGCGAAGTAGGTCGTCGACCGGCAATCTTTGAGGAGTAGTTTTTTGACGTTTAGACTTTTTGACGTTTTTCAAATGACCCCGCAAGAACTACTTAAAAAAATCCGCAAGATCGAGATTCGCACGTCGCACATTGCCAGCGACGTGTTTGCCGGTCATTACCATTCTGCCTTCAAAGGCCAGGGAATGGAGTTTGAGGAGGTGCGCGAGTATGCGCCCGGCGACGATATCCGTTCGATCGATTGGAACGTCACCGCACGCCAAGGTAAGCCGTTCATCAAACGTTATCGCGAAGAGCGCGAACTGACGGTCATGCTGCTCGTCGATGTCAGTGGGTCGCAGGCGTTCGGCACGCGCGGCCAACTCAAGCGCGAGTTGGTCACCGAGATCGGCGCAACACTCGCGTTTAGCGCGACGCGCAACAACGACAAGATCGGCCTTATTGCCTTCTCCGACGAAGTCGAGCAACACATCCCCGCCGCCAAAGGTTCGCGACACGTGTTACGCATCATTCGCGAGTTGCTCACCGTCACAGCGCACAGTCGCGGCACCGATTTGGCCGGTGCCTTACGACAAGTCAATCACACGTTACGGCGTCGGTCCGTCATCTTCATCATCTCCGATTTTCTCAGTGAGAACTTTGAGACCGAGCTTCGAATCGCGCGGCGTCGGCACGACATCGTGCCGGTCGTCGTAAGCGACCCGCGCGAGACAGACATCCCCGCCATGGGCCTCGTCGATTGGATTGACAACGAAACCGGCCGCCGGATATTGATTGACACGAGCAGTCGGTCATTCCGGCGGCGTTTCGCTCGCGAGGCGTTAGATCGGGCCGCTCAGCGCGATACACTGTTTAAGCGGCTGCGGTCTGACGCGATTCGCATCACGACCGGCGAGTCGATCGTCGAACCGCTAACGGCGTATTTCCGCAAACGAGAGGCACGCTTACGCACGGGATGATCGCACCAATCGGCCACCAACCAAGCCGCGTCGCGCGATGGATCGCATTGGCAATCGTCTTTGCCGGCGCGTCGCATCTCTACGCGCAGCCAAGCGATAACGGCGACGCTACCACGACATCGCCCAAGCCGGCCGTCGCTCGAAGCGGACCGGTTCGCGTGGAAGTTATTCCCCCATCTGCGCCAATCGTCGCCGGTGATCCCTTCGACATCATTCTCCGCATCGAAACGGTCCAAGGCGTGCAGGTCGCCCCGCCGCAACCGTCGGACATTCTCGGCGTGTTTGAAGTCGTCGAGGTGAAACGCAACGACACCGATTGCCCGCCGCCCGCCGCGTGCCTTGAGCTGGCGATCACCTTGGTCGCGCACTTTCCGGGCGACTATGCCGTGCCGTCGATGCCGATACCATTCTATGACGACCGCAACATTCCCGGTTCGGCACAGGATGCCATCGCACAACAACTGAACACGCCCGCATTGCCGCTACAGGTCGAAGAGGGCTTGGCGGATGTGCGCGGCCCCGTGTCGATGGCGATTCCGATCGAATGGCGCATCGTTGGGTATGTCGCCCTCGGAATCGTCGGCTTCCTATTGCTAGGCTTGCTCGCTTGGCGTTATTGGCCGGCCAAGAAGGAGGCCGTCGCGCCACCGGCGCCACCGCCGTTGCCTGCTTACGAATGGGCGCTGCGCGAATTTAGACGGTTGGATAACGACCACCTCATTGCTGTAGGTCGCATCAAAGACTATTACTTCGGCGTTAACGCGATCTTGCGCGGTTACATCGAGCGCGAGTTCGGTTTCAACGCAGGCGAACAAACGAGCGAAGAGTTTGTGCGTTCGCTGCAACACGATCCGCGCTTTTCGGAAACCCAGCGCGAACTGCTGCGTGCCTTTATCGACGCATGCGACCCCGTGAAGTACGCCGCGCAGATTCCGTCGGAGGATGAGATTAGCTGGGTGCAGAAAACGGCGCGCGAATTCGTGGAACGCACGCACGAGGCGCGCGAAGCCGAGCGCCGCGCAGCGGAGCAACGAGCGTTAGCCGAAGGTGCGGCAACGAACGATCGGCGGGAGGTCCACGCATGAATCTGCTGGAGACCTTCTACTGGCCGTGGGCATTGCTGGCCGCACCGCCGGTGATCATCCTCATCTGGTGGGATTGGCTGCGCGCCAGTCGCCGCGCGACGCTGCGTTATTCCCAAACCGACGTACTCGTTTCCGCGGCGGGCGGCGGTTCTTGGGTCGTGCATGCCCGCGTTATTCTGCCGATCCTGCGAAGCCTTGCCGTTATCGCCATCGTGATTGCCATCGCGCGACCGCGACGCGCGGATGAGGTAGAGAAGGTCACCACCGAAGGTGTCGCGCTTGAGTTGGTCTTGGACCGATCCGGATCGATGCGTCGTGAAGACATGATTGATCGTGCTACCGATCTTGAAAAAAGCAGGCTTGAGACAGTCAAAGATGTCGTGCGTGCGTTCTTAGTAGGAGATGGAAATCAGCTCGCAGGTCGAGAAGGTGACCTGATCGGCTTGACCATTTTTGCAGCATTCCCCGACACCGTATGCCCACTCACGCGCGATCATGACCACCTCATTCGTGCCCTCGATGAAGTTGAGATCGTGCGTACCGAAGCTGAAAACAAAACGGCGATAGGAGATGCCTTGTTGCTCGGGATTGAGCGCATTCGAAATATTGGTAAGCGGTTGAAGGAAAACGAGTCTTTCAACGTGAAAAGTCGCGCCATCATTTTATTAACCGATGGCCAGCAAACTACAGGCGATTACTCACCGACCGAAGCGGCAAGCGCGGCCAAGGCGCTCGACATCAAGATATATACGATCGGTGCGGTACCAATATTTCAAACGGTTCCGACTCCTTTTGGCAATAGGAAAATGCGCGTACCGTTTGATGATACGGCGCTTCGCCAGGTGGCCGACATCACCGGTGGCCGCTACTTTCGAGCGACTGATGCCGATACGCTGCGCGACGTGTACCAAGTCATCGACAAACTCGAACGAACCAAGATCGACGAGGAAAGCTACTATCTATTTGAGGAGTTGGCGTATCGCTGGATACCGATGCGAGGTTACGAACTGCCGCCGGTGTTGATGATGGCATTGGTTCTGCTCGGCATGGATGTGTTGTTGTCCGCTACGAGACTGCGTCACGCGCTTTAACACGACGGCTTGTCTGATTAACGAATGGAACAGTACTTCGACTACTTCCCGCGCTTCACTTGGATGAGTCTGGCCCTCGCCGCCGGCATGCTGTTGTTCTATGCGCACGCGATGCGCAAGCGGGCCCTGCGAGCCTTCGCTGACCGCGGTATGGCGTCGTTCCTTGCCCCGCAGCGCAGCAGTTGGCGACAAACGCTCCGCACAATTTTCCGCGTACTGGCATTAATGCTGCTGGTCGTTGCGTTGACCGGCCCACGCTGGGGTTCGCAACCGATTGACGCTCAGAAAAAACGCCTCGATCTCATTATTTGCCTCGACGTGTCGCGCAGTATGTTGGCCAACGATGCAGGTATGCCGAGGCTCGATCGCTCCAAGGATGGTATCGATCAACTGCTCGGTGACTTGGACGGCGCTAACATCGGCTTGGTGACGTTTGCAGGAAAGTCTGAGATGGTCTGCCCGCTGACCGACGACTACGAATTCTTCCGGCTGATTCTCGACGAAGTCGGCACGCATAGCGCCCCACTGGGCGGCACGAACATCGCCCACGCCATCCATAACGCGCGCCTCGCCTTCGGCCCGCGCCTCACGACGGCCCGCGCATTGGTCGTCATCACCGACGGTGAAGATCACACCGGCGACGTCCTCGAAGAAGCACGGTTGGCGGCGGAAGATGAGATCGCCGTCTATTGCATCGGCATCGGTGACGACGAGCGCGGCGCGTTGGTCCCCACGAGTGCACAGAATCGCCGCGACTACGTGATGTATCAACAGCAGCAGGTCTGGTCGAAGCTGAACCCGCGACACCTGACAGCCATCGCCCGTGCGGGCGGCGGTGAGTATTACAAAAGCGGCCTCATCAACAACGATCAGCGCACACTCGAGTGGTTATTCGAGAACCGGCTCAAGTCTCAAATGACAAGCAAGGACGATGAGAAAAAGATCAATCAGCGCAAGCCGCAGTTCTTCTGGTTTGCGATTGCGGCCTTGGTGCTGTTAACGTTGGAATTTTTGATCCCGCCGCGCAAACGCGCCGACCCGCTTCCGGCGGCGGCGGACAGCATCGTCACAACAGGAAGTGGATAGTGAAATCGTGCGGTGATGGGACGGACCTGCTGCCGCAGAAGCGCACGGTCCCATTGGCTCAATTGAGAATTAAGCGGAAGTGTACGATAAGTGAATCGCCGAGACTTAGTCCGGCACGAATGATATGAACAAACGGGTAACATACATTTTGATCGGCCTGCTGCTTTCGCTCGCGGGTGTGCGCGCTTCTGCGGCAGACCGCGACGATTGGACCGGCCCGCATTGGATTCGCGAAGGCAATCGGCTTTTGCAAGAAGGCAAGCCCGCCGCCGCGTTGGAAGCATACGACCAAGCGCTGTCGCTTATGCCGAACAGCGCCCAAGCACAATACAACCGTGGCGTCGCGTTGTATCACTTGCAGCAATACGATAAGGCAACCACGGCCCTACAGAATTCCCTGCGGCCCGACGCGCCGGAGTTAGAAGCCGCCACCAAATACAATCTCGGCCGCTGCGCTCACGCGCAGGCGTTGGCTCAGCCGGAAGATCCCAAAGACGTCTCCCCCGAAAAAATCACCGAAGGCCTGCAACGCGCGATTGACTTCTACGAAGACGCGTTGCTCGTGAACCCGAACGATGCGGATGCAGAGGCCAACCTCGACCGAGCGCGACGGCAGCAAGCATTTGTGAAGAAGATCGCCGAACAGCTCAAGCAACAACAACAGCAACAGCAGCAACAACCCTCCGACGATCAAAAACAAGAACAGTCGGACAACCAAGACCAACAGCAACAATCCGGCCAAGGCCAAAGTCAACAACAGCAGCAGGATTCGCAACAGTCGTCCGATCAGCAACAGCAATCGGGCGAGCAGCAGCAGAATCAGCAATCGTCCAACAGCGAACAGAGCGAATCGAACGACGACAGTCAGTCGCAACCGTCGCAAGCTTCCGATCCATCCCAATCGCAGTCCGGCGGCAGCAATGAGTTGGATATGGAGGCCCTGCAAGAGGAACTCGAGCGCGAACTGGAGCGGCTGGAAGAAGAGCTAAAAAAACGCGAAGCGGGTGAAAGTCAAAACCAGAACGGCAACGAGAACGAGTCGGATGCTTCCGACCCGACCGCCGATATGAGCAAGGAGCAACTCGAACAGTTGCAACGTCAGTTTCAGGAAGCGCTCGAAAACATCAAACAGGAACGCGCCGCCGAGCAGGAAGCCGAAGCGCAGGACGAAAAAGACGGCGAACAGACCGAGGGCGACCAGCAAGCCATGGCGACGAGCCAACCGGCGGAAGACGCCGAACCCCAGGAAACGGCCGCCGAACAAAACGAACGCGTCAGCCGCGAGCGTGCCCTGCGATTGTTGCAAGAAGCGCGCGACAAAGAAGCCATGCGGCGCCAAGCCCAGCGCCGCGCCCGCGAGAATCGCCAAAGTTCGCGCAACGTGGAGAAGGATTGGTAGTGCGAGTTTCGTTCCGTCAATCTGCGCATCGATCAGTCGCAACCGGGCTCGCGTTCTTGTTCGCGCTGCTCGCATGGCAATCCAGCACCGCCGCGCAAAGCATTACTGCTACGCCCAACGTTCGCGCCGCTTCGATGGACGAAATCGTGGTCATCTCCGTGGTGGTTTCCAACCCAAATCAGGCTTCGACGCCGGAACCGCCCACGTCAGAAGATTACGACCTCACGCTGCGCGGCGGGCCGAACAAGAGCCAACACTTTGAGATGGACTCCAGAGGCAGACGTTTCAGCGATATCAGCTATACCTATCAATTCGTTTTGACACCACATAAGACCGGCATCCTCACCATCGGCCCGTTCGTTCTGAAAGACAACGGTCGCGAACTGCGCAGCAACCCCTTCCGCGTGCAGATTACAGAATCGGCAGAAACCAAAGACCTCATGGTCGAAGTGGAAGCACCGCGCAAAACCCTCTTTGTCGGAGAAGCCGTCGAACTCAAGCTGCATATCTGGTTGCGCGTGTACGAACAGCAGGGGCTAGGGCGGGCTGATGCTGCTTTCATGCTGCGTAGAATGCAGTGGAGCACCAGTAATTTTGGAATCTTCACCTATCTCATCCAGCAAAGAGAAAGTCCAGCCGTCAAGGAATTAACAAAGAATGACGATCAAGGCGAATCGGTCGATTACTTCAAATATACGTACACCGCGATCCACTATCCAAAGCAGCCCGGGAAGTTAGATGTCGGTGACATTCGAGTGGAAGTCCTTTTTCCGACAAAGTTACGACGAAATGTATTTAGAGAGTTGGATCACGTCCGTCCGCCGCGACGGTTGCAAGCTCAGCCCGACGTCAGCGATATCGTCGTCAAGGCCGTGCCGCTGGCCGGTCGTCCGCCGTATTACCGTAACGCGATCGGGCAGTTCACGATGCAAGCCTCGGCCGCGCCGCGTTCGGCGGCGGTGGGCGATCCGATCACGCTCAATCTCCGGCTAACCGGCGACAGCCCACTCGACGGCATCGCCGCGCCCAAGCTCTCCGAAGTCGCCCCGCTGACGGAAAACTTCGAGATCACCGACGACTCGTTGGCAGGAATCGTCAACGGCTACACGAAAACCTTCTCCGTCACCATTCGCCCGCGGCATGAAGACGTGAAGGAAATCCCCGCGCTGCCGCTGGCATATTTCGACCCCGAGCGCGAACAGTACGACACGGTCTGGACCGACCCGATCCCCCTCGCCGTGCGCGCTGCCGAACGCATCTCCGTGCCGGTCAACCCTGACAGTAACAACGACGGCAACGGCCCCGCCGAACTCACCCAAGTGGACGACGGCCTGCTGGCCAATCGTACCAACATTAGCGACTTGTTGACCTCTCAAGGCGTTGCCATCACCACGCTCGATCGCGTGTTGCTGGCCGCCTGCCCCTTGTTGTTCGTGGGCGTCGTCGTGTTCGCTCGCGCACGTTCGGGCGGCGCGCAGGTGGAAGAACGCAAGCGGCGTAGCCGCGCCTTGCAAGAGGCCGAGCGCGCGTTAACCGCCGACCGATCGGCGGCGGGTGCGTTGCATGCCATGTTGGGCTTTGTCGCAGATGTAACCGGCGTGCCGCGCGCGGCCGTCGCCCGTGGCGATGCGATCCGACTGTTGCAACAGCACGCCGTACCGGCGGATGTGATGCAACGCTTCGACAAGCTCGTAACCGAACTCGAAGCGGCGCAGTACGCGGGCGGTTCGACCGAAGCATCGTTCGACGTGACCGACGTCCGCAATACCCTCAAAGCCATCGATCGGGCAGTATCCAAGAAATGAACGAACGACCGAACGGCGACAATCTGTTGAACTGTTTAATGACCCCAAGCAAGCGCGTTGCCAATAACTTGCGATCGTGTCCGCTTTTGTTGCTGGCCATGCTAGTGTGTCTGCCGCACGCCGCCGTGGCCGACGATACCGCCGCGCCCTCGACGCTTCTAACACAAGCCCAAGACGCCTACGACCAAGCCGTGGCCATGCAAACGCCCAATCGCGCGAAGGCGCGCTCGCTGTTCTCCGACGCGCTCAATAAATACGAAGCCGTCCTCGACCAAGGCGTGCAAAACGCCGGGGTCTTGTTCAACGCCGGTAACGCCGCGTATCGTTTGGGCGACTATGCCAAGGCCATCGTCTATTACCGCCGGGCGCTGCTCATCGAACCCAACGCGGATGATATCCAACAAAACCTCAACCAAGCACGGCGACAGGTCACTCTTCAAATCGAACCGCCCACCGAACGCAAGATCCTCGCTTCGCTCCTCACCTACGATCGCTGGCTTGTCCCCACTGTCTGGAAGTACCTTGCCTACGCCACCTACGTTGCTTTTTGGTTCCTGCTAACTCTACGGTTCGCGCGCTTGCGTCAACCCGTGCGCGCACCGGCTGCATTGCTCGCGCTCTGCCTGCTCGTCGCCTTGGTTGCGGGCCGCGCCTTTTGGGTGGCAGCGGATCGTTTCGACAACCCAGCGGCGGGCGTGGTCGCACGCGGACAGACCGAACTGCTCAAGGGCAACGGCACCGGCTATCAGCGGCGGATCGACGAGCCGCTGAGTGCGGGCGTCGAATTCGACCTGCTCGAACAACGGCCCGACCCCGACCGGCGCCTTTGGTATCGCATTCGCCTCGCCGACGGCACCGACGGTTGGATTCTGGCCGAGCGAGCGCTGTTGATATAGGGCGAACAAACTTCATCTTGCGCTAACACGCGCCGCTGGATGCACGCTGGGCGTTCCGGTAGGATCGGAGTCGGTTCCAACGCCTCAACAGGGGAGACTTCCGTGACCGACCCAGATACCCAAGCCAATCAAACTGCGAGCAACGATTCGAATGCATCCAAAAGCGGCGGCGCGCTGAGCGGGCCGTTCGGCATTATCTTGTCGCTGCTGCTCCTCGGTGTGGCGGGCGTGTTTGCCTACAACACGTTCTACGCCGCCGAGCCGGTCAAGCTCGACACGCCGCCGATCGTGTGCATCTGTGCCGAAACCGGGAAGACCTTCGACTACAAGCCGCAGCAAAGCGACACGTTCCCCGTCACCTCGCCCTACACGAACAAAGAAACCGGCTATCGTGCCGAGGCGTGTTATTGGCAGGAGGATTCCGACGAGCCCTTGGAAAAACCGACATGGGTGCTGCTAAATGAAGACATCGGCAAGGCCGGCGTGACCGAATGCCCCGACTGCGGCCGCATCGTGGTGCGACACAACCCCATGCCGCCGGGCGCCGGCCGCGGTGAGCGCCGCAATCCCGAATCGTCGGCGAATGACGATGCCGAGAGCGCGACGGATACGACAGGCGATCGCGACTAGCACCGCATCATCGCGACCATCAAAGAAATCAATCAGCCCGCCCGCGCGGAAACAATCTCGTTCTAACCGTCGTCCCGTGCCGACGTGACGTGGGTGCCATGCCGACCCAAACGCGTTTCGTTTGGCGTGTCGGTAGCGGCAGCCTAGCGCGACATCACCCTACCGCGAAACAAACGCAAAGGTCGGCATGCTTCGCGCGCGAACCGCCTAACTTTCACGAATAGATTCATGGGGTACGTGCAACGGTGTCGGAATTGATTGCGATTGGTGTTTGGTGTCGTCGCGCAGTTCGGGCATGCCGACCTAAACATTGGTTGCGCGATGGGATCGTCGCGCGCAAAGTTACCTCGTTATGTGTTTGAACATTTTTTCGTTTGGATCGACATGAATCTATGAAACAAGTCTCCCATCAAGTACGTTGGGTTGAGTAAATAACACCTTCAACGCACTATGAAAAGGAGACTTGCCATGAAGTTTATTGGTCTCGACATCGGTCAGAAGTCGATCTTT